>Ga0247807_10000040_pt1 | contig 224784 bp, 190 predicted proteins | sample UWRJL074202C1_FD_179931 | JGI IMG/M metagenome (GOLD analysis project Ga0247807, IMG submission 179931) | Plant litter microbial communities from Arlington Agricultural Research Station in Wisconsin, United States - UWRJ-L074-202C-1 | ecosystem: Environmental > Terrestrial > Plant litter >...
AAATAATAAATGGCTCCTGAGAAGCATTAATTCAGTTAATGAAACTTGGGAAAGGAAACTTTTGTGCCGAAACAGAGGTAAACCTAGCTAAAACACAGTTCTAAAAAATTTATTCATAGGAGGTTTAGAAAACATAAACTTGTAATGCTATCATGTGGCTAAAGCCGAATGTATATATCTTTTATCCGTTGGTTAAAACCGACGGCAAGGAATTTAATATCATTTATAAAAAAAACATAGTAAACAATTACTATGCGTTTCGTCACCCTGAATTTATTTCAGGGTCCGTTTTGCATATCAGATGCTGAAATAAACAGCGAAGCTCTCTTGAAGGCAAAAATCAATGAACACAACTGAAAAATTCAGCAGGACGACTACACAAGTTCATTACCGTTGGCTCCAGCCAACGTAACTCAGCATTAAGCTATTGGCTTCGGCCGGATTTTAAATTATTCAAATATTTTCTCTATCTTCCATTTCCCTATTTAAATTTACATCGCAAACATTTAGTTATGCTTAAAGAAGTCGACTTAAATAAGGTTTTTGTAATTGATATCGAAACTGTTCCGCTTTACGAATTTTTCGAAGAAATGCCTTTGCAAATGCAAGCATTGTGGGATAACAAAACTCAATTCCATCGCAAAGACGATAAAACTCCTGCAGAATTTTATGAAAGAGCTGGGATATGGTCTGAGTTTGGCAAAATTGTTTGTATCAGTGTGGGTTTATTCCATACCCAAAATGGAAGGTTAAATTTTAGGGTAAATTCTTATTTCGGCGATAATGAGATTGAAGTATTAAATCAATTTAATGCTTTACTTTCTAAACAACCCAAAGATTTGATTTTGTGTGCACATAACGGAAAAGAATTCGATTTCCCCTATTTATGTAGAAGGATGTTGGTTAACGCTGTTGCTATTCCACATCAATTACAAATTGCTGGCAAAAAACCTTGGGAAATTAACCATATCGATACCATGGAATTATGGAAATTCGGCGATTATAAAAACTACACTTCTTTAAACTTATTGGCAGCTATTTTTAATATCCCAACACCTAAAGACGATATTGATGGCAGTATGGTAAAAGATGTTTATTACAAGGAAAAGGATTTGCAACGTATTGTAACCTATTGCCAAAAAGATGTGATTACTACCGCACAAATTTTATTGCGTTTTAAGGGTTTGTCGGCTATAGCTGATGAAGATATTTCTATTGCTTCTGCGAAAGGATAACCTTTTCACATTGGCGAGGACGCCAACGATAGAACACCTTTTCATCATTCCTATGCTGGCTTCCCCGCCAACATTTTGTTTTAGCGTAAGAAAAACTTCCTTGCTATAACATTAAAATCAGCTATAAACATTACCTTAGTGATTGATGTTAGACGTAAAAGAACTTGCCATTTCATTCTACAACCAAGAAGAAAAAACTTGGAGCGAAGCTGTACATAAAGTAAGTTTTAGCCTTGCAAAAGGTAAAGTTTTAGGCATAGTTGGCGAAAGTGGTTCAGGAAAATCGGTTACTTCATTTTCTATCATGCGTTTGCATGATTCTAAAAATGCCAATATAACCGGCGAAATAGATTTCGATAACATTAGCTTACTGAATCTATCAGACAATGAAATCAGGAATTATCGTGGCAACAAAATGGCGATGATTTTTCAAGAACCGATGACTTCCCTAAACCCTGTTTTTACCTGTGGTTACCAAGTTCAGGAAGCTATTATTTTACATCAAAAAGTAAGTAAGGGAGTTGCCAAAGAACAAACCATCGCTTTATTTAAGGAAGTACAACTACCTCGTCCTGAGAATATTTTCGAAAGCTACCCGCATCAATTGTCTGGCGGACAAAAACAAAGGGTAATGATTGCGATGGCTTTAAGTTGTAACCCAGAATTGCTGATTGCAGATGAGCCTACCACAGCTTTAGATGTAACTGTGCAAAAAACCATTTTAGAACTTTTATTGAGACTTAAAGATGAACGAAATATGGGTTTAATCTTTATTTCACATGATTTGGCTGTAATTAGCGAAATAGCAGATGAATTATTGGTGATGTACAAAGGAGATATTGTGGAGCAAGGTCCGGCGAAAGAATTGTTCCAAAACCCTCAACATCCTTATACCAAAGGGCTTTTAGCATGCCGACCAGCGCCACAACGTAGGTTAAAAAAATTACCGATAGTTGCTGATTTTTTAAACGAAGATCAAGCTGTGGGTGTACAACATTTGTTAGAAATTAACAGTTACACCAACCATGAAATCGAACAAAGACGCCACGAATTATACACACAAAAACCTTTATTACAAGTACAAAACTTATGCACTTGGTATCCAATTAAAAAAGGTCTATTTGGCAAAACAACATCTCATGTAAAAGCAGTAGATGAGATTACTTTTGATGTTTTTCCTGGTGAAACTTTGGGTTTGGTTGGCGAAAGTGGTTGTGGCAAAACAACCTTAGGAAGAAGTATTTTACGTTTGGTGGAACCTACATCTGGCAACATCATTTTTGATGGAGAAGATTTAACCAAATTGGGCAAAGCAGATTTGAGAAAAATGCGCAGGGATGTGCAAATCATTTTTCAAGACCCTTACTCCTCTTTAAATCCGAAAATAACTGTTGGTAACGCGATCATGGAGCCTTTGCAAGTACATCATGTATTTAAAAATGACCAAGAACGCAAAGCCCACGTATTACATTTATTAGAAAAGGTAAACTTAAATCCAGAACATTTTGACCGTTACCCTCATGAATTTTCGGGCGGACAAAGACAACGTATTGTAATCGCTAGGGCATTGGCGTTGAAACCAAAATTTATCATTTGTGACGAATCTGTTTCTGCTTTGGATGTTTCTGTACAAGCGCAAGTACTCAATTTGTTAAGAGAGCTGCAACAAGAATTTGGCTTAACCTACATCTTCATTTCTCATGATTTAGCGGTAGTGAAACACATTTCAGACCGGATGATTGTAATGAATAAAGGAAAAGTTGAGGAAGAAGGATTTCCAGAGATTATTTACAACTCGCCAAAAGCGGAATATACGAAACGTTTAATTGCAGCGATACCAGGAAAAAATAATCTTTAATAGGATGTTTTTGATTGGAGGTAATAGGATTTTGGTAGTTTTAAGAGTGGTGCGTCATGCCCAGCTCGACTGGGCATCGTAATGCATATAATCTGTTAGCATTTTGTGGCATATGCCCTACATTTCCCAATTCAATGCAGATGCTGAAATAAATCCGATAACTATCTGATCAGCATGACGAAAAATTATCTAGCCTTATACCTAGAAAAAGTACTTGACAATCCAAACCTCATAAAGGCATATTTATCTTTAAAATAAATATTGTATGGGTCTTCTCCATAGTAACCGAAACTTGCCATTACGAAAACATTCTGCATAAAGGGCAAACTGTAATTTGCCGATGCCTCTACATTTAGCCTTCTTTTTGGAGCTATTGGATTGTAATGATCATATTTATTTATGGTGTAAGAAAACTGTCCATTAAACCGCCAGGTTTCTTTATCTAAAGTATTTCCATCTTTGGGATTTGTTTTACCCACCATTTTCCAACCGCCTTTTTGTCCAGTAAAGGTTTGATAAATACGATAAGAAAAATCATAGTTTAAACGTGTAAATCCATAATCGCCATTTAAGGCATGTTCGTACTTAAACCACTTGTGCCATTCTAAACCAATTTTATAATTGTAAGAATAATATGTTCCGTTTGAATTGACATTGGTGAAATTTCCAAAATGGTAAGCGGCAGTTAAAAAATTGGTGTTGAAATTTCCTGTTTTGGTATTGATATTCCCATCTGGCAAAAGAGCATTCCCATCTTGTCCATTAGAATGGTGTGTAAAACTCAATTGAACGTATTTATAATCTTTAACCTCTTGCACTAAACGAACATAAAGTGTTCCGCCTAACCTAAAACTTGGCGTTCTTACACCAGCAGATTTTTCTGAGCGTACCCTAGCTGTAAAATCTGGATTAATGGAAAAAGCCAATGGCAGATTTCTAGGCGCAAAAACGTAAGCTGTTGTCAATTTTCCATTAATTACATAAGCAGAAGGTGCTCCAATTTCGCCTCCTGGAGAAGTATAAGACATTTCGCTATTTTCTTTATACAGAGATGCATAAGCTAAATTTGCCTTTTGCTTCTTATCAATTAATGTATCGAGCTGTTCTGTTTGCGCAAATACACCACTTAACCATATGCAGCAAACAATAAATAGTAACGCTTTTTTCATATATGGATTTACGTTTAAAATCGTTGGGAAGTTTTTCGGTGGTTGCAACATTAAATCATACCTATACATTCACTCTAATTTCAAAATAATATTAACCACCTAAGATGCCTTAAGTCTACCTAGACATTTATTTTGGTTCTCTATAGTTTCTTTGGTGGTTTAAAATCTATTCCCTGAGCACTTTGCAACCCAACAGATGAAACACAGATTTTGCCATCTAGCCCCGGCTGAAACGTTACCCTGCAGCGAGGAAGCATGACGAAGCGAAGCGTATAAGTGAAAGACGGGAAGAAAGTTCTTGTTTTGCACAAGTTTTGCGCTTCAAAAAACAAATATAATTTCTTTTAAAAATCTATTCTTTATGTTATAGAAACGTTATTTATTGCAAAAAATGCCCAAGCTAAACTTACAATTGTTATCTTCGGTATTATACGATTAAAGCAATGGCAAAAAACAAAAACTCACAATTTAAACTCGTTTTAACACAGATGATTAGTGATATTTTCGAGAAAAACAAAAATGTAGCGCTCAATCACAAACAAGTTGCTGCAAAGCTAAATTTAAGTGATAAAGCTGCTGTTGATGCCATATTAGAAGTATTAGTTGAGCAAAGCGATAACGGATTATTTATTCGCCCAGAGCGAGGGAAATTTAAACTGAAAGAACAGAAAAACTTCATTATCGGCAAGGTGGATATGACTGCTGATGGCTCTGCTTTCATTGTTCCTGATGATGAATTTGAGAAGGATATTTTTGTGGCACCACGCAAATTACGTAATGCCTTAAACGGCGATATTGTTAAAGTTCATGTTTTTGCCAAAAAAACCAGTGGTCGCAAAAAAGAGGGTGAAGTTGTAGAAATTATCACCAGGGCTAAAACCGATTTTATTGGGGTAGCCAAAGTTTCTGAACGTTTTGCTTTTATTATACCAGATGACAGAAAAATGTTGCATGATATTTTTGTGCCTTTGAGCGACTTAAATGGTGCTAAAAATGGGCAAAAAGTACAGGTTGGCATTACCGATTGGCCAGAGGGTGCAAAAAATCCGATAGGAAAAATCATTAATGTTTTAGGTACGCAGGGCGAAAATGATACAGAGATGAATGCCATCTTAGCACAGTATGGTTTTCCGTTGAGTTTCCCTGCCGAAGTAGAAAAAGAAGCTAATGCTATACCTGAAACGGTTAGCGAAGCTGAAATTAATGAACCTGGAAGAAAAGATTTTAGAGATACAGTTACTTTTACCATAGATCCGGCAGATGCAAAGGATTTTGATGATGCGATTTCTTTTAAAAAATTAGACAATGGCAACTATGAAATCGGTGTACACATTGCCGATGTTTCTCATTATGTACTTCCTAAAAGTGCTTTAGATAAGGAAGCTTACGAGCGTGCAACTTCGGTATATTTGGTAGACAGGGTAATCCCAATGTTACCAGAAAGGTTAAGTAATGGCGTTTGCTCGTTACGACCTAATGAAGATAAATTGTGTTTTGCGGCTGTTTTTGAACTGGATGATAAAGCAAATATCATATCAGAATGGTTTGGTAGAACGACCATCCACTCTAACAGAAGATTTAGTTACGAAGAAGCGCAAGAAGTAATTGAAACTAAGGCAGGCGATTTTGCCGAAGAGATTTTAAAACTGAATGAATTAGCCTATATTTTACGTGATCGGAAATTTAAAAATGGTGCCATCAGTTTCGAAAGTACCGAAGTTAAATTTAAGTTAGATGAGCGTGGCAAACCGATTGGTGTTTATGTAAAAGAACGTAAAGATGCGCATAAGCTGATTGAAGATTTTATGTTGTTGGCCAATAAAAAAGTGGCCGAATTTATTGCCAAAAAGGGCAAAGGACCTAATAAATATACTTTTGTTTACCGCTCACATGATTCGCCAAACCTTGAGAATTTAAATAATTTCGCTGCTTTCGCTTCTCGTTTTGGTTATAAAATAAATACTAAAAGTGATAAAGATATTGCCAAATCTCTCAACTTTTTAATGGAAGATGTGGAAGGCAAAAAAGAGCAGAATATGCTAACGCAATTGGCTATCCGCTCAATGGCAAAGGCAATTTATACTACTAAAAAGACCAGTCACTACGGTTTAGCATTCGATCATTATACCCACTTTACCTCTCCTATTCGTCGTTACCCCGATGTAATGGTGCATCGTCTATTGGCTTTGTATTTAGATGGTGGTAGATCTGCAAATGTAGAAGAATATGAAACTGCCAGTACGCATTCATCTGCCATGGAAAAACGAGCTTCTGATGCCGAAAGAGCTTCTATCAAGTACAAACAAGCCGAATATTTAGAAGATAACATCGGCAGCATTTACACAGGCATTATCTCTGGTGTTACCGAATGGGGAATGTATGTTGAAATTTCTGAAAACAAATGTGAAGGCATGATCCGTTTAAGAGATATCACAGATGATTTTTACGTTTGGGACGAAAAAAACTATTGCATAGTTGGACAGCGTAAGCATAAAAAATACCAATTGGGCGATGAAGTGCAGGTAAAAGTTAAAAAAGTAGATTTATCTAAACGTCAAATCGATTTTACTTTAATCCAGGATTAATTAATGAAGAAACTGATATTTGGAGTTGTTTTATTCTTGAGTTTTATACAGGTAAAAGCTCAAAATTTACAGGGGAAGGTTGTAGATGAGGTTACTGGAGAGGGAATACCTTTTGTTTCGGTAACCATTGTGGGTACTACAAATGCAACAGTAACCAACGAGAATGGCTTTTTCTTGATTAAAGCAGCGGCAATGCCTTTTAAATTAAGATTTAGCCATGTTAGTTACAACAGTGGGGATTTGGAGATTACCAGTCTGGACCAAACACTAACTGTAAAACTTAGTCCTGCAACCATCATCTTAAATGAAATTACAGTAGATCCTTTTAGAGGACAGAAAATATTACAAACCGCTTTAGAAAAAGCGGGAGCAAATTTATTAAACAACTTCTACTCTAATGCATTTTACAGACAATTAACATCTATTAATGGAAAAGCTAGCCAAATTTACGAACTCTTTTACGACCTCCGTTGGAATACCTCACGCATTCAGGGTTGGTCTGCCAAGCAAAGTAGGTATGCTGAATTAAACGAGCAGGTTGCTTTTTCTATGAATAACCAATCTTACCTCACATTTTTATACAGCGGTTATTTACTTCCCGAAAAAGGGGGTAAATTTATAGGTTTAAAAACTCTTAAAGATTATGATATTACTATCGAAAAATACATCGAACGTCCAAATCAAACAATTGCGGTAATTTCTTGCAAATATAAAAAAGGAAGAAAAGGTCTATATTATATCAATTCTACTTATTATGTTAGCGTAGAGGATTCTAAGATATACCGATTAGAAAACAGTATTTTTAACCTACCTATACGCTTATCAGATGCTTCAATGAAATATCCTCCTGTTGTAACCACTATTTCAACATTTAGCGGAGACCATCATCCAATACCTATTTTAGAGAGTGTTTCTACCAAAGTATTATTAAATTTGGTGGTAAGAGGACAAAATCTTACTTCAAATATCAACTCTTTATTAACCGTATATAATGTAGATGAAGATTTAAAAAAGCAAAATTTTGAAGCATTAAATAGAAATGTAAAAGACAAAAATGTAGTAGAATCTTTAAAATATGATGCTGAATTTTGGAAAAATAACCCGATAGTAAAACAAACTACCTTAGAAGATTCATTTATTAAAATGATGGAAAGTAAAGCTGCCTTTGGCACTATGACTAATCCTTAAAATTATCCATACTAAAACCAATGATATAATTACCATTTAAAGCGCATTGCAATGCTAAACTTTAAGGTAGTTAAACAAGTTAAACGCTAACATGCATACTCCAATACAATTACAAGAAATTCTAGAAAAAGCTATAATTGATATAGTTTACCCCAAACATCCTGCTAATTTATACGAACCCATCCGCTACATTATGAGCTTAGGTGGTAAACGTATTAGACCAGTAATGGTATTAATGGCTACCGAATTATTCACACACGAAGTTACCAGAGCGCTGGAGGTAGCACTTGCCATAGAAACCTTCCATAATTTTACTTTGGTTCATGATGATATTATGGATAATGCCCCATTAAGGAGAGGTAAAGAAACAGTTCACGAAAAGTGGGGTGTAAATAATGCAATTTTAAGTGGAGATGTGATGATGGTAGAATCGAACAAACACTTATCTAAGGTTGATTTAAATGTTCTTAAGCCAGTATTGGATACGTTTAACTTAACTGCACAAGGTGTTTGCGAAGGTCAACAATTAGACATGGAGTTTGAGCAACGTGACGATGTTAGTATTGAAGAATACATAGAAATGATAAGGCTTAAAACAGCTGTGTTGTTAGGCGGCGCTATGAAATTGGGTGCAATTGTTGGTGGTGCCAATTCTGTTGATGCAGATTTGCTGTACAGCTTTGGTGAGAATTTAGGCATTGCCTTTCAACTGCAAGACGATATTTTAGATGTTTACGGAAATCCGGAGAAATTTGGCAAACAGGTTGGTGGAGATATTATTGCCAATAAAAAAACATTTTTGCATTTAAAAGCATTAGCCTTAGCCGAAACTGAAGAAGCACTATGTTTAAAAAGCCAGTCTGATAACCTCGAAGAAAAAGTAAGTCAGGTAACCTCTCTATATGATAAACATGACATAAAACAGCTTGCAAATGCCGAAATGGAGAAATATTTAGCAATCGCTAACCAAGCCTTAAATGATTTAGCAGTAGCTGATGAAAAAAAGACCCAATTTAGAGATTTAGTACAACAGATTTTAAAAAGAGAAAGGTAATTATGGCGATGGAGTTTGGAGCAAATTCAAACTCCATAATTCCTGATCAAAAAATATGGCATAAAAAAACCAGAACAATTGTTCTGGTTTTTTTATGTTGTAATTAGCTTACCATATTATTCTGCTGTTTCAGCTTCAGTTTCGTCGGCTTTAGCTGCTTTTTTAGCAGGAGCTTTTTTTGCTGCTGGAGCTTTAACTTCTTTTTCTTCAGTTATTTCTGCAGTAGCTTTAGCTGCTACAGCTTTTTTAGGTGCTGCTACTTTTACTGGAGCTGCATCTTCAACTGTTAAAGGTAATACAGAAACGTATGATTTGTTATCTTGTTTCTTTTTGAAAGTAACGATACCAGGTACCAAAGCGAATAAAGTATGATCTTTACCAATACCTACACCTTTATCTGGGTGGTGTTTTGTTCCGCGTTGACGAACGATGATGTTACCAGCGATAGCTTCTTGACCACCAAAGATCTTAATACCTAAACGCTTGCTATGCGATTCACGTCCGTTTCTAGAACTACCGGCTCCTTTTTTATGTGCCATTTTATTTTATATTTTTTAAGTTGGGAAACCCAATCTTACAATTAAACAAAAAAATTAACTACAGAGTGATACTCTCAATCTGGATTTTGGTGAAATACTGGCGGTGACCATTTTTCTTTTTGTAACCTTTTCTACGTTTCTTTTTGAAAACGATTACTTTATCACCTTTTAAATGAGACACGATTTTAGCTGTAACCAATGCACCTTTTACTGCAGGAACCCCTACTGTAATTGCACCACCATTATCAACCAACAATACATTGTCAAATTCAATACTAGCGCCTTCATCTCCTTGCAAACGGTGTACAAAAAGGTGCTGGTCTTTTGCAACTTTGAATTGCTGTCCTGCTATATTTACTATTGCGTACATTGTTAAATAATTATTTTTAGAATTGTTTATTTTTTTTATCGAGGTGCAAATATAGAATAAATACTATTCAAACACAAATAGAACTGTAAATAATTTTACGCTTTATGTTAATGGCGTATAGTTAAGGGTTGATAGCTGTTAACTATAGGTATGCAAGCTTGGATAAAATTAATGAAAAATATTTTCAGAAGATTTAATGGTTTATCGATTACCCCTCTCTTGTTTCCCTAACTAATAAAACGTGCTTTTTATTTAATGCGCTTCTTTATTATATGTTACAAAATAGAAATATAGTAAACTTAGCAGCTTATTCGATGATTTAAAATTTATACCTAGAAAATAAAACGAAGTAATCTTGTACTCAATTGCTATTTCGTTTTATTTAGTTAACTATTTAATAAATAGAACATTATAAATATTTACGGATCCCTAAAAAAATATATTAGTTTCGTATATTTATGAGTTAGCCACAATAGCACAAGCGACACAACACAGACAATGAAACATCACTTTGGAGACTTTTTAGACAGAACAGGCGACTATTGGACGACAATTCCAAATAGAGAAAGATTTGCATTTATTGCCGACTTTGAAATAGTAAACAAGGAAGAAGTAAAAATATTGACAATAAGCAAAACCCAAGACAAAAATCATTGGGAACAAATTTTTGACTGTCCGAACCTTGAAGAACTGACACTTCACGACCCAAGCAAAGAACAAGTTCAAGCAATTCGCAGACTGACGAACGTAAAACGTTTAAGAGTAACTTTTTTCAGAGCAGCCGACATTGAGTTTATAGGCGACTTACATAATTTAGAAGAATTAATTCTCGAATATGTTTCAGGATTTTCCGATTTGACACCTCTTGCAAAACTGACTAAATTAAAATCGGTACATTTTGAAAATCTTCGCAAAGTTTCAAATTTTGACGGACTAAAAGGAACTAACAGTTTACGTTATTTATATATCAACGGGACACTTGATTGGAACCAACCAATCGACAATTTTGAGTTTTTAAGTGGACTTCCAAATCTTGAAGTATTCTCATTGGGTTGGATTATTAACAAGTCGCCATTCCCAGCACTCATATCTGTTTTGACTTTAAAAAAGTTGAAAAAAATTAGACTAATAAGCAAAACACTTCCAACCCAAGAGTTTGCATTTTTGGAACGGGCTCTACCAAATGTTCAAGGTGCTAACAATGAAATTTGTCGAAGATTTGCATATAGTAGTTCAAAGTTGACAAGAGATGATTTTCGTTCTCAACTTTCGGACGAAGTAATCAAAGAAAAACATCCAGAAGTTAGAATAATTTATGACGGAACAAGAGAAATAAACGACCCAAGTACAGAATGGTTTGAGTTTATAGGAAAAGGAGCAGGACGTGTAAAATGTAATAGCCCAAAAGCAGACGAAAAAATTGAAGAATTTAGGCAAAAATATGAACAATATAAAATTGAAGCAGACAGAATTATCCAAAGCTACTGTGGCTAACATCGGTTTGGCAATAGTGGGGCTGAACTGCTAAATTTGAACTTCGGTAATTCTAATCAACTTCGGTGCTAATTTGAGCTGAAGTGCATCAAATTCCCCACCATCGCCAAGCCGTAAACCGTTGGGCGTCACTTTATGACCGACGGCAAACCTAAGAATTGACATATGACTTTGACCGCAATAGAAAACGAGTACGACTTCAAATATTCTGCACTTTATAAGCAATTGGAACAAGACGGAATGCTTGAAGTTGGTGAATATGGACCAAATTGGTATAGCACTGTTTTTCAAAAACTTAAAGAAAATCCATCACTTCTTCTACATTCGTACGACTTTGAATTATTAAATACCAATTCTATTTCCGCAGAAATAAATGACTTTTTAGACCCTGACGATTATAGACAAATCAATCCTGAACTAAAATTTATTCCGTTTGCGAAAAGCGGTGCAGGTGACCATTATTGTTTTTTATTGAATGAACAAAATGGAGATGATATTCCGATTGTTTTTGTGTGGCACGACTGTAATGAGGTAAATTATCTTGCTAAAAATTTACAAGACTATATTTTCAGGGCTTTGCTGACAGATATGTCAGAACAAGACACCTACAACAATGTTTCCGACAAAGAATTTAAAGAGAACATCCAAAGCGTTTTAAAAACTCATACTAAATATTTGACTGAACAGCAAACAGAAATTTTACGAAACATCTTTTCAAAGGAAATAATTGACTATGAAATTGAATTTCCAAACGGAAAAAAAGAAAAACATAGAGGACTTTTGACAGATAAACAACTCAAAGAGATATTATTTGAAATTATTCCGTTTGAGAAATTGGACAAATCTTTTGAATATTCATTACCAGAACCTATAAAAGAATTAACCGAAGAAAATAAGCGAAGAGTTGGCACATTAACGATCAGAATACAACCTATTCCAGAGAAAAATGATAAGATTTTCAATAACTTAAAAGAACTAAATTGGCGACAAAACAAAACAGCAAATGTAGACTGTTTAGAATTCTATCGTAAACAAAGCGTAATTTTTGGTATTCCTTCAATGGAAACCGTTGACGAGACTTTTAAACATAAGTTGCTTGCATTGAAAGCAAATTCAAAAAATCCAATACAAATTATATTTATAGATGAAGAAACGAAAATAATTTATAACTTATAAAAAAAAGCGAACGCCCAACAAGGGTTTTGCGTCAGGCGGACTGATTGCAAGACTCAACGGCAGTTTTTCAATTGAACTTTTGTGCTTCGATTGCCCCACCATCGCAAAGCCCCGAAACGTTGGTGGCAATTATAAAACAGAACCTATGACATTAGACGAAATAAAAAACATTCAGGATTTTCAGACATTTTTATTTGAACAGAAAGAAGAAAATTTTATTAAGCCATACCATTCTGAATATTCAAATACAATTTGCGGAACAAGTTTTCAATCCGAAATCCTCTATGTATTGCCAGCTACGGGAAATTTGGAAAACATTCAATTTTATAACAACTTAAAATTTGTCACAATCAATAATTATAAAGTAGACGAAAAAAAAATAGAAATTTTAAAAAATTATAAAGATAAACTTACAAACATTACTCATTTACACATTTGGAATAATAAGCAAAACGATTTAGACCTACTTCATTTGTTTCCAAAATTGACACATTTACTGGTTTCATATATAAGAAAGGCTGACTTTTCATTTACTGGTTTAGATAAATTAGAAAAATTGAGCACACTTTGTCTTTTAAGCATAAACAAGGTATCAGACTTCAACTTTTTAACAAACGCTTCAAAATTAAAGTTAAAAAATCTCTCGCTTACATACACTTCAAACCTTAAAAGTTTGAATGGTATTGACGAATTTAAAAATCTTGAACATTTATCACTTCTTGCATCGACAACAGAAAGCAATAAAAAAGTCAATCTTGAAAATCTAAAAGGAATTGAAGTGCTAACAAAACTTAAGTCATTTGAAATTGGCTATTTCAGATTTGAAATTGCAGATTTGAAAAAACGGCTTTCATCTTTGACAGAATTAAAAGAATTTACCATTGACAATATAAAATACGAAAACAAATAACTGCAACCAACAAGGGTTTTGCAATAGTGGGGCGAAACTGCAATCCCGATAGGTATCGGGATCTAACAGTTGTGTTTCGATTCAACTTTTGTACAAAATTGAAGTTTTGTGCTTCGATTGCCCCACCATCGCAAAGCCCCGGAACGTTAGCTGCCACCTTATAACGACAGACGATAAAATAAAGGACAATGTTTAAAAATCTATTTAACAAACAAAATAGCAAGACAAAAAGTGTATTTCTTGCAGGTTGGGAAGTTCATTTGAACGGAGACCAAGAATGTGAAAATTTCATTGCGACTCAAATTACAAATAAAGGAACTGTCGAGACACTTTACAGTGGTATTGAATTAGTTTTTGAAAATGATAAACTAATCAGAGCGTACGACTATGAAGAAGGTAACAGGAAGGACAGAGAACTTAAAGCAGACGAAATTGGACTTGAATTTAAAGAGTTTGAAGAAAACAGAATATTTCAGTTAGTTGAAGCCCCAAATGGGCTTCATCAGCTTGGAGGTGAAATACCAAACGACTTTCAACTACCAGACAATAATTGTATTGTTCCCTTTCAATATTTGGGTTTCATTGACAACCGAGACAAAAATCTTAGTTGGTTGCCATTTAAAGTTCATCTGACTTGCCCAATATATCTAAATATAGGTAACGTATTTTTGGACTATTCAAATCCGAATAAACCGACTATAATCAATCGTGACGAAGTCGAAAGCGCTGATAATTCATACGATGATGACTTAAATCACACTTCTGAGATAGTATTTAATGAGATGAAATTTTCATTTGTTGAAGAAGAAGATTTTTCAGGAACGGGACATTCCGGACTTCCAAATTGGATACAATACCCTGACATTCCAATGTGTCCAAAATCTGGAAAAAGAATGAAATTTCTTTGTCAACTAAACGGAGGAGTAACTGCTAAACGGACAAATGTTGAACCTAAAGACGAATGGTATAGACAATATTATGAAGAACTGAATTTTTGGGGTGACGGTGACTTATTCGTATTCTTTGACCCGACATCAAAAGTTGCTTGCTATTTTATTCAAAACACATAGAATGACAAAAAAGGCGGCATATAACACGTGTTTTGCGTCAGGCGGGCTGACGTGCAAACTTTAAGCTTAGTCCATCTAATTAACTTTAGCAATAAATTGAAACTTTGTGGTCTGAAACCCGCCTGAACGGAAAGCCCCGAAACGTTACCTGCCATATTATGACAACATTACTCAAAGACGACTTTAAGACAAATATTGGGACAATTAGCACTTGGATTGAATCTAGAGACACTAACAATGTACTTTCAAAAGACGATTATATATTTAAGAGCAAAGGACTTGAAATAACACTTCAATCTACCACGCTTGATATTAAAGAAATCCCTCAATTTATGCAATTTGAAACATCACATGTTTGGAGGTGGTTTATCAGAAAGATAAATTCAGACAGTGAAGAACTTTCAATTTATTGCAAACTTATTGACCCGTCTTCGGACTGTAAATGGGAAGGAAATCCAGGAGAACATCTTGAGGCAATCGAAATAGAAAATCAAGACAATCATTTGCATATTGGAACGGAGGACGGTGATATCATGAAGAATAGGGCCGAAAAATCAGATTGGATGCCGAATCGCTTCAAGGATAAATTGGGTTCCTATCAATCTTTTACAGAATATATTGATTTTGGTTTTAAAATTCAAGTTCCCAATCTGGACATAAACGAAGAAATCTATTTTCATTTCCTTGTTGCGACAAACATCATTAAACCAAGTGTTGAATATCCAAATGAACGGGATGTTTCAACATGGTACGGTGTCGACAGGAGTAAAACATTTTTGGACAGTCACTAATCAATACGGCTGCCTACACGGGTTTGGCGCAAGTGGGGCCGGACGTTAAGTGCTGAACAATTAATTATATATTTGGCTTTACGCTAAAGGCTAGGCTGAAGGAACACGGAATGCCCCACCTGCAGCCAAGCCCAAAACCGTTACCAGCAGCTTTGTGCTTCGATTTCCCGCCCGAACGCAAAGCCCCAAAACGTTATAAGACATTTTAAAGGACGACAACTAAAATATGAAAATCATCAACTATTTAGCTGACATACTGTTCCAACACCAGAAGAAATTGGAAATTATTGCAATATTTCTTCTTTGCTTGACAATTAGTTTTCGTTTTACAAATTTCAAAACAGAGTGGCTGTGGAGTGATAAAACTTACATTGCAGTCATTTTAGTTTTAATGTTAATATCAATAGTATTGATTTGGATAAAAATTGAGAAGGTAAATACCAATAATTTAATCAAATTTATAAAAAGCGAAACAATTACAAACAAAACGAACATAGAAAATCAGTTAGACGAATTGTCAGCCAAACAAAAACAGGTTTTTGATTTGATAGTAATTGGAAAATCTAACAAGGAAATAATGGATGAATTATGTATTCAGTTAAGCACTCTTAAAACACACATAAATAAGATTTATAAAATACTCGGAATAACATCACGACAACAGATTAAAAAGTTGAAAATCTGAGACAAAAACCCTTTATGCCAACAATTATTCAACAAATCAACCTTTTTTCAACCTTCTATCAACCCCTCTCAACCTTGACGGACAGCAACGAACAGACTAATTTTGCAGCTCACAATTTAAATAAAGAGAAAATGAAAAAAAGAAATCTGTTTATGTTCACAACAATAATGTGTGGACTTTTTGTTGCTGCATTTACGTTCAAAGGTGACCAAATTACTTGGTTATGGGCTGACAATAAACCCGTAGCAATTATTTTAGGTATCTTAGCTATTGTATTAGGAATACAATGGATAAAGTATCAAAGACTATTGAATAATGCAAAACAGAATTAGAAGAATGTAACAAAAACGGCTTACAACACGGGTTTGGCAAAAGTGGCGGTTCAGTGCTCCGCAGACACATTTGTGGTTAATCAAAGTTTGCTTCTCCGCATCAACTTTTATGCTAAAAACCCCACCTTCGCCAAAGCCCCGGAACGTTAGCTGCTATTATAGAACGATACACCAAAACAAACAATGGGACTATTTGACAAAATATTTAGACAAAATACAAGCCCCAAAATTGAAGACGAAAATTTGCCTTCATTTTGGGAAGACGACTATTGTCAAATTGAAATTGTTCCAAGAAAAAATATTGAGCATATTGAAAAATCAATAAAGCAAATTGACGAGTTCACAGAAAAGACGAGAACCGAATATGGGTTTACAGATATTTTTATGAGAGAAGGTTTACCGTTTCCAACCATAAATGAAGAATTAAGAACTGATTACTTTGAGAAGTTATTGACTGAAAAAGGTTTTGAAAAAGCACCGAAAATTCGATACGATGGATATACAATAATCGAATGCTCAAAAACTACTTCAAATGCATTTGTTTTGCCTTGTTTCAATTTCTTTTATAACTGCAATGACGAGTTTATAAATAATATTTGGATTTCAACTTCTCTTATTACTTCAAATGACCATTTTAGTAAAATTTTGGAAGCACTTTACGAAATAGGCGAAAGTTGCGAATTGGTGTTGATTGACTGGAATAGTTCGGAGCTAATAGACTTAACTGACAGAAATCAAATTAAAAAGTATTTAATGAGCTATTGGAAATAATGACAAGCGAGAAGCAACTGACATATATAAGCAAGTTTTTAAGTTTGGTATTGCGACACCAACCTGAAACAATTGGCATTCAACTTGACGAAAATGGTTGGACTGACATTAAAGAATTAATCGAAAAAGCAAACAATAACGGAATAAAGTTCGACCGAGAAATGCTCAACCACATTGTTGCGACAAATTCAAAGAAAAGATTTGCTTTTAATGAAACGTTTGACAAAATAAGAGCAAGTCAAGGACATTCAATAGAGATGGAATTAGGCTACACGAACCAAAAACCGCCTGAATTTCTATATCACGGAACAAGCGAAAAATCAGTTCAATCAATAAATGAAACTGGACTTGAGAAACGAAGCAGACAACACGTACATTTGAGTAGCGACATTGAAACAGCAGTTAAGGTTGGACAAAGACACGGAAAACCTTTTCTATTTAAAGTACTTGCCGAACAGATGTATAATGACAATTTCCCGTTTTTCATTTCAGACAATGGTGTTTGGTTGACAGACAATGTGCCAACAAAATACTTAAAACAAAATGACATATAAAAAATAACAGCAGGTAACAAGGGTTTTGCAATAGTGGGGCAAAACTGCAATCCCGATAGGTATCGGGATCTAACAGTTGTTCTTTGGTTCAACTTTTGTGCAAAATTGAAGATTTTTGCTTCAATTACCCACCATCGCAAAGCCACGAAACCTTATAAGCAATTCGAGATGCATAATCCAACCCATAGCATATCCGCAAAAGAAGCTAGAAATCTTATTGACTTAGGAAAACCTATTAGTAATGTTACTGTTAATGGCATTTTAAGTATTGAGATAAACAGTTGTGAATTGAAAAAAGAAGTAACTATTGAAAACTGTGTTATTGAAAGTTTGAAATGCATAAATATCATGTTTCATAACCAGGTTATCATTAGAAATTCACATTTAAAAGATGCTGCTTTTAACTTTTCCTACTTTTATGGTGGACTAATAATAGACAATTGCAGGTTTGACAAATACTTAGATTTTGAAGCTGGAGGCCATAATAATTCTGGCAATCTCTATCTGATCAAGAACAGTGATTTCCTGGGGTTTGTAAACTTCAATGACTGTTGGTTTACAGGAGATGTTGCTATTCTGAATAATAACTTCCTCAAAGGAACAAATATTGGTAGCAAAGAGCAATACATTACTTTAGATCAGGAACTTCAAATACAAAATAATCTCGGACAAACTGCCATTGACAACCATCGTCGAGAAGATGAGCAAAACTGCTTGTAACAGTGGTTTGGCAAAAGTGGCGGAGTTTCTTCTCCAATCTTTTAGTTATTTTATCTTAACCGCCACCATCGCAAAGCCAAAACGTTAAAGGGCATTTTAGTGCACCGGGGGGAAACGACAAATATTAAATTTTAATAAAAAATATCAAATCATAAATAGAAATGAAAAATTTTAGAGTTATAGAAGTTGAGAAATTAAAGGACATTTCAAATTTTAAGTTAATAGAAGAAGATATATATAACGACTTAAATGATAATGGAGGATTTGCAACTCATAGAATTGCTTTGTCAATGGAACTTGAAGAAGGAGAAGATACACAATATCCTTTAGAAGATATTTTAGATAAATATTTAGTTCATATTGAAGAATTTTTGACTAATGATGATGATACTGTTCAAAAATATATTTTTGGTGGAGATTTAGAAGACATTCAAAATTTGAAATCTATTATAGGAAAAAGAGTTTACAACGAAGAGTTTGTTGACGAAGAAGGACAAACGCAAGTAAGGCTAATAATTGAGTAATGGAAAATTAAAAACTCCCTGTAACAGCAGTTTGCAAAAATGCTGGTTTTGGGCTTAATTTAAAGTTGGTTTTGTACTTGTAAAGCAGTGTTTAAAAGAAAGTTGATGCTTCCTAAATCTGCCACTTCTACAAGCTGCGAAACGTCAATAAGATGACTTTATGCTAAACATAACCTTTTCCCCTTTCCCAACGCTAACAACTGAAAGGCTAACGCTGAGTCAGTTATCCACTGATGATGGGAAAGATATTTTTGCTTTGCGTTCTGATGTAGAAATAAATAAATACCTGAACAGAGCTCCAAGCAAGACCATTGAAGATGCTTTCATTTTTATCGAGAAAATTAATGCAAACATTAAAAATAACAATTCAATTTATTGGGCAATTAGCTTAACAGCAACCAAAACATTTGTGGGCACCATTTGCCTTTTTGACTTTTCAAGTGAAAATAACAGTTGCGAAATCGGTTATGAACTGATAACAAAATTTCAAGGACAAGGCATCATGACTGAAGCGATTATAGAAGTTATTAATTATGGCTTTAATACCCTGCAATTTCAAAAAATAGTTGCGTTTACGCACACAGCAAACCAAAATTCTACCAAACTACTAACCAAATCTGGCTTTCTTATAGCTACATCGGCAGACAATGAAACCCCAGATTTAAGCATTTACAACTTAACACGCTCATAGTGACTATTAGGAAATAAATGATCAACTATCAAAAAAACCAATAACTTATCGAAGTTAACTGATCTAACAAAAAGCTTAGCCCTGCTACAAATAAATTACTATCTACAAGAATTTTCATTCCTGCCATTAAGCTAAAATTTAAAAATAAAATTGCATTGTTACGAATTATTCGTAGATTTACGAATACGTTAAAAATGAAATATGAAATTTTGGATTTTTTTTCTCATTTACCTCACTAGCCCCTGTTCGCTATTAGCCCAACAACCAGATCAAACTATTGCGAGAGTAAGTTATGCATTCTCCCATATTAGAGACACCATGGATCGAAACCATCCGTACAAAGAAAACATGTTGCTGATTTTAGGAAAAAATGCTTCCTTATATACCAGTGCAGATAAAATTGAGCAGATAGAAAGGCTAACCGACTTTGCTAAAGCTCAAATTAAAGCAAATGGCGGCACTTTAAACAATATTGTAATGCAAAAAGGTTTAATCAAACCTGTTTCAAAAACTGATTTCTATTTTTTTTCAGATACTAAAAAAAGTGTAACCGTTGAAAGTGTGATGACAACTCGGTATCGGATAGATGAGGATGCATCTCCAATTACTTGGAAAATAACTAAAGATACGCTCAGTTTTAATGGCATACATTGCCAAAAAGCCACTGCTAATTTTAAAGGTAGAAATTGGGCGGCATGGTTTGCTCCAGAATTACCATTTGCCACTGGTCCATGGAAATTAAATAGTTTACCAGGCTTAATTATAGTAGCCTATGATGAGCGTAAAGAAGTACAATTTAGCTTTGCAGGTTTCGAAAACGTAAAAGACCAATTACCTGAAGTAAAAGAAGAAGTGATAACCATAGGTACAGCCAATATGCTAACCGAGCGTAAAACCTATTTTGGTAAAAATATTGAAATACCTTCTAATGCACTCAAAACTACTCGATCAGAAATGGATAGACTAAAACTCGCACTTGCAGATAACCCTACAGCAGCCATCAGTAGTCAATCAGTTGGAGCTACAACTGTTAAACGCATTTCTAGCCCATCTATTCCAATTATCAAAAAAAACACCTTTAATAATCCAATTGAATTGCCAGAAATTAAATGATAAAACTACATGAAATCTAATATACTTTTCTTATTGAGCATTATAATACTTACCTCATTTTTTACTCCAACCTGTACTGCACAAGTTACTTCATTTGTAATTGATAGCAGTAAATTTAAAGTAGCATTATTGCCAATTTTAGATAGCATTTACAAAGACGACCAATCTTACAGAATTCAATTAAGTGAATTAAGGAAAAAGAATGCAGCTGAAAAGGAAATTTCAACAATGTCTGCTATAATCAAATCAAAAGATAGCATCAACCTAATCAAAGTAAAAGAAATTCTCCATCAGTATGGCTGGCTTGGCCCACAAGAGGTCGGAATGAATGGAAGCCAAGCCTTATTCCTAGTTATCCAACATGCTGATCTACAAACACAAAAAACTTATATAGACCTCATTAGAAAAGCAGAAAAAGATGGTAAAACATTATCTAGTAACCTCGCCATTTTAGAAGACCGCATTGCCATGAGAGAAGGCAGAAAACAGCTTTATGGAAGTCAGGGTTTTAAAGATAAAATCACCAACAAAAACTACATCTACCCTATCGATGCTCCAGATCAGTTAGAAGAGCGAAGAAAAGCAATGGGCATGCCACCAATGAGTACTTATATTAAAGATTGGAATTTAGAAAACTATAAAAAAGACTTACCAAATATTGAAAGAATAGTTAAAGAACAAAACATCAAATAGTATAATAATATGAAATTACTAAACGCATTTTTGTTATTAATGATGACAACATTAACTGCTTTTGCCCAAAAACCCGACTCTGTTTTGGCTAGGGTACGTTATACCTATACAGACAAAACGGATACTATTTATTTTAAAGGTAAAGAGCGTAAGGAAAATATGTTATTGTTTTTAGGTAAAAATACATCCTTATATACGAGCTATGATAAAATAATACATGAAATCTCGGAAGAACAGAAATTTTGGAACATGATTGAAAGTGGTGGAGGTAAAGGAAAAAGTGTATTTATTATCGATGATACCAATAGCAAATGGATGACTAACACATCGTACCAGTTTGTTGTAAAAGACAACAAGTTTTATACCAGAGAAATTTTCTCCTATATCAGTTACCTATTAGAAGAACCAGCTCCTATTATCGATTGGAAATTAAGTAAAGATACACTCAGCTTTTCAGGCTTAAATTGCCAAAAAGCAATAGCAAATTTTGAAGGTAAAGACTGGACAGTATGGTATGCCCCAAGTTTACCGTTTCAAACCGGTCCATGGAAATTAAATGGCTTACCGGGTTTAATTGTAGAAGCCTACGATACCAACAAAGAGGTCTATTTTCAATTTGCTGGTATCGAAAATGCCAAAAAAGGAGATCATGTTCGTGCTCGTGACGTGACAAAAGATGCTGGTGCTAGCTCAAGCACCTATAATGCTATTGATCAAGTAATTGGTAGAGATGTAGGTAATGCCTATTTCGAAAATATTATTCGTTTGCCCATAGGTGCAGTAAGAGTAACAAAAAAACAGCTAGATAAATTTAAAGATGCCATCAAAAAGAATCCAAAAGCACATTAAATGCGTTCACTAATCATACTATTTTAAATCTAATTAAAAAACATGAAAACCACTTTCCTAACTATTTTAACATTTTTTATTACAGTATTTGCTTTTGCGCAAACTCCAGAGAAAATTTTAGCCAGAGTACGCTATACCCATATTGATAAAGAAGATACACTGACTAAGAAAAATACAGCCCGCTCAGAAAACATGCTCTTATTTTTGAGTAAGGATGCTTCGTTTTATACTAGTTACGATAGAATTAACCACGAAATTGCTAATGAACAAAAAAGTGTAGCCAGAAATATTGCAAGTGCAGGAATGAATGGACCTAGAGTAGTTCAAATTGATAATTCGGTTAAAGAATGGATAACAACAACCAATTATACCTTTTTCCATAAAGCTAAGAAAGTGATCGTAAAGCATGAATTATTAGGTACTGGCTACCTCATCGAAGAAGGAATACCTAATATAAATTGGAAAATTAGCAAAGATACCACTACCCTATCTGGCATAGCCTGCCAGAAAGCGACGGCTAATTATGATGGAAAAAATTGGGTAGCATGGTTTTCGCCTAGTTTACCTTTTATAAGTGGTCCTTGGAAACTACATGGTTTGCCGGGTTTGATCTTAGAGGCGTATACTGATGATAAAAAAACTCAATTTCAGTTTGCAGGTTTTGAAAAAGCTAACGATGGTGACTTTGCAAGAATAAATGACACTAGAAAAAGACCTAATTATGAACCTGGAGATATCAGTAATGTAGACGTATCAATGGGTTTGGATGTGGCTAATGCTTATTTTGAAAACAAGATTATGCTTTCCAATTACCGTACAGTTAAAACTACCGTTAAAGAATTAGAAAATTTAAAAGCAGCTTATAAAAAGGATCCTAAAGGTTTTGTAAAATCAATGTATGGATACTAAACTGCTGCTAATTCATTAATAGCTTAAGTTTGCTTAATTATCTCTTTAATCATCTCATCCAATTCCTTTGCCGAATTTTCTAAGTGTGTTAAAAGCTGCTCATGAGTTTGATCATCGTGCTCTAATTTGAGTAAATCTACCAAACCTAAAACCCTAGCTAAAGGCGCCCTAATAAAATGAGATTGCATATAAGCAATCTGTTTTAGCTTTTTATGCTGTTCTTCAATTGCAGCGCTATGTGCTATCTCGGCTGTAATATCCCTAATAATACATAAACAAGCGTTAATTCCTTTAAATAAAATCGGGCTTACTTTTAACTCTGCAATAAAGGTTTCTCCGCTTTTAGAAAAGTGTTTATTTATATTTTGGAAACTTGAATTTGCTTGGTGTTCATTGCCCATCGCTAATAAATATTGTTTATGTTCATGCTCAGGAACAATGGCATCAATTTTCATATTACCAAATTCTTGCTCAGTATAACCATATCGCATAATGGCAGCTCCGTTTACTTGTAGAAATTTTAAACTAGAGGGATCATAAATCCACATTGGCGATGGATTTAAGAAAAATAGGCTTTTATAATGCGTTTCAGATTCTTCCAATAAATTATTCCTTTCAATCTTTTCTTCTAGTTCTGTAGCTAATCGAATAAACAAAGTATCAGAATCTTTGATAGAATTTTCGAGCCCCTGCACTACGTAAAGCACCAACATTACCAATATTAAATCTACGAACAGAAAATTCAATGAATAAATTAGCCAGCTTCCTAAGGTATATCTGGCCATAATAGGTAGTTCCATAAGGTGAAAACCAATAATTAAAGCAAAACCAGAACAAATCAATAAATTTAGAACTATAGATAGATAGGCAAGTATTTTAGAAAAAGAAAGTGACATAAAAACACTTAAAGCGAGCAGATATATAGAGCCAATGCCAAAAGATCCTAAAGCCGCAATTTTCACTACAGAAAATAAAACCAACACAACTACTACAAAACACTTCCTGAACAAATAAGCTAAATTGCCGTTAAGTGTAACCAAAGCAACTGCAAATAAAGACATCACATCTACAAATGCAATCATCAAATCGCCATGCCTGTACTCAATAACTACTGTTGGCAATAAAATTAATAAGCCCAATGGAAGTGCATACCTAATCACTTTTGTGAAAAGTTTATCCTGCCAATAAGTAATGTTTTTTCTTCGGTTTGAGGGATGTTTTTCTGCTATACTTTCTACATACAAACTATAGCTTTTCCAAGCATGCCAAAATATAAACAAACCAAAAAAGGATCTTGATTTTAGTTTTCCGAACATAAATTACAGCGGTAGATTTAGGATTTATATCCTTAAATCAAATGTGATAATTAGATCGAAATATTCCTAATTTGTTTGCGTAAATTTTAATTATTAGTTAATAAACTTTTCGCTTCACGTTTTGATAATAGCGCTACAGTTATTGCAATCCGAACTTCGGGCTTCCCTGCTTTGTTTGCTTTTTGGCTCATCAGCGTGTCAAATACATCCATACCCTTTACCAATTGACCAAAAACGGTATAGTTCTGATCTAAATTAGGTGTACCGCCTACCTCTTTATAGGTTTTACGTTGTTCTGCTGTAAACTTAAATCCACTGCCCATACGCTTCTCTAAAGCATCGAGCTGCGTGTCACTATACTTTCTACCATCAACAATATAAATTTGCCCTAAAAAAGAAGACTTAGCAGGATTATCATCTCTGCCTGCAGCCAAGGCTCCCTTTTGATGAAAAAGTTTTGCATTAAACTCTGCAGGAATTCTGTCTAATACCTCGCCATTTTTTTCCATAGCGGCATAGGCCGAATCAGTTTCTCCACCCTGTGCTACAAATCCTTTGAGCACCCTATTAAAATCGTAAGTATTGAAATAACCCTTGTTGGCCAGCTTTATAAAATTTGCAACATGTTTTGGCGCCTCTGCAGACAATTGAAAAATCATTGTACCAACATTAGTCTTTATCTGAACAAACTGGTCCTTAGAGGTTCTTTGTGCATTCGCAAAAGATAATTTAATGATTAATAATAATGTAAATACAATTTTAAAATAGCGCATAATAATGGTCTAGACTTAAGATTTTTGATACTGTGCCTAATTTAACAAAAAAAAGTATCAAGCTATTATTCATCACATTTTTTGAGCAATTCATCACATTTTATTTGCAGATAAGAAAAAAGTATCTATACTTGTGTATTATTTAACTAGTACACTAATCAAACATGAAATCATTTCTCCTTTTTACCTTACTTTTTTGCTTTAGTTTAGGAGCAAAAAGTCAAAGCAATCCAGCTTCACAAATCAATGGGAAAATAATAGATTCGATAGCTGGCAAGCCTATCAACTTGGCTACCATTATTTTAAAGACACCACAAAATGCACAGTTAAAATCTGTAGTATCTGCAAAAGATGGTTCGTTTAGCATTAGCAGTGTTGCTGCCGGATCCTATACTTTAAGTATCGTTTATATTGGTTTTCAAAATAAGCTCATTAAAGTAACAGTTAATAACTCTATTACAGATCTGGGCAACATTGCGATGCATGCCTCGCCAACCGAATTAAAAGGGGTAACCATTACTGCAGACAGACCATTGGTTAAACAAGAAATAGATCGAATTTCTTATGATATGAAAGCAGACCCAGAAAGTAAGGTTAACAATGTATTAGAAATGATGCGTAAAGTACCTATGTTGTCTGTTGATGGCGATGACAATATCCAATTACAAGGAAACAGCAATTATAAAATCTTGGTAAATGGTCGGCCTTCTGGTATGATGGAAAGAAACCCAAAGGATATTTTGAAAAGCATGCCTGCATCAAGTATTGAGAAAATAGAAGTAATTACTACACCGCCGGCCAAATATGATGGTGAAGGTTTAGCAGGTATCATCAATATCATTACCTTTAAAAAGGCCGATAATGGCACCAATGGCACAGTAAATGTAAGCCAACGCTTTCCTGTTGGTGGTCCAGGAATTGGTGGTTCTTTTACCGCAAAATCTGGTAAATTTGGCTTTGCAACCAATGTAGGCGGAAATCTTAATAGTTCGCCTTTGCTAAATAATAGCAATTTTAGAACTACTCTAGGCAGTAATCCTACTAACTTATTTCAAACTGGTTCAAGAGATTTTTCTGGCAAGAGCGGTTACGGTGGTGCAGAATTGAGTTATGAAATTGACAGTTTAAATTTAATATCGGCTCAGTTAAATTACAATGCAAACGATAATGAAAGTTGGAGCACACAATATTCTACATTGAGGAACGCCACTTCCCTAATGCAAAGTTATGGATTAAACAATAGTTTAAATGGTACTGGAAATGGCATAGACGCTGCTTTAAATTACCAATTAGGCTTTAAAAAAGATAAAAACCGTTTGCTAACTTTCTCCTATCGTTATTATCGCTTTAGCAATAACCAATTTAACAACGTAGATATTTTTGATGCTGTAGCTTATACTTTACCTAATTATAAGCAAGAAAACACAGGCGGATCTAGCGAAAAAACAGCACAAATAGATTATGTATATCCCTTAAAAAAAGTAACCATTGAAGCAGGTGTAAAAGCTATTTTTAGAGATAATACTAGTAATTTTCAATTTTTATCGCTGCAACCATCTGGCATATTCACTCCAGACCCTTTACGTACCAATAATTTTGATAATAGCCAAAATGTATACGGTGTTTACAATACCTATCAATTTAGCTTAAAGAAATGGGGTTTTAAGGCAGGCATTAGAGCGGAGCAAACTGAAATTGAAGCTGATTTCTATGGAGCAAATCAACAACTCAATAATACCACTTTTAATTTAATACCTTCTCTTTCCGTTAATTATAGATTTAAAGATATGAGCAGTATCAATTTTGGCTTTACATCTCGTATTCAACGACCTGGAATATATCAACTTAACCCATTTGTAGATCGCTCTAACCCTAATTTCGAAACTGCTGGCAATCCGAACCTAAGGGCTACAACAGGAAATATGATTGAAGCTAATTACAGTAGGTTTAAAAAGGCATCTATTACTATTGGTTTAAGAGCCATGATATTTGATGATTTGGTGATGCCGCAAGTAATTACAGATCCGGTTACCAATATAACCCGCAGCACACCCGGAAATACAGGAAGTGGCACTTTATTAGGATTAAATGTGAACGTAAATTATCCCTTTGGCAATAAGATCAAAGCCAGTATAAATACATCTGCTAACTATGGTATGGTAAAAGGTATAGTGAATGGAGTGCTTATCAATACTAAAGGATTAATGAGCAGGGTCTACTCATCGTTAAGTTATCGCCCAAGCAAAACTTGGCAAACTACAGCAAGTATGAATTACAATGGACCAAATTTATCATTGCAGGGCACATCTAATTCCTTTTTTAGTTCATCGTTTAGTGTAAATAAAGATTTATTTGATAGTAAACTTACCCTTTCTTTTGCCGCTAACAATGTTTTTAATAAATATAGAAATGCCATTAATTACACCAATGGACCAAACTTTAATCAAGAAAGCTTTAATCAAAATTACCAACGTAACTTTACTACCAGCTTAAATTACAGGTTTGGAAGATTGAAAGAAGGCATTAAAAAGAACAAAAAAGGTATCAGCAATAGTGATGTTTCGGGAGGTTCGAGTTTTTAATCCAAAAAACTATTAGAAATTAATCCTTTAATTATCAGAATATTATAAACATCATCAACTTAATTTGGGTTGATGATGTTTCTTTTTGTAACGAAGATCATTTACAGCAATGCACCATTAATTACACATCTTATAACACCATTTTCTAAAAACTGTTAAATACGTAGCGCCAATGTTGAAAAGTTAATATGGCTAACCTATCACAATGTTTTAATTTAGGCATTCAAACAAAACAAAAATGCCACAATTTGAATGTCTATTCTTCTTGGAAAACTCCCTATTGTATATTGTAGAGATTAAAAGAACTGATCTTGCAGAAGATGCTGATATTGCTGAAAAATTTAAATGGTTAATGATCAACAAAGATACCTTAGCCATTACAGAATTACATTTCAACTCCATGGATTCGTCTGGAGAGATTGAGGAACGTTACTTTCAGGAAGGTTATCTCAAATTTAATGCTACAACGGGTACATTTATAGAAAAATACAACTCTGCCCAACATCCATTAGATAGGAGATTAGATTTTAGACTGCAGGATGCTTTAGTAAATAGTATTGCTTTATCTCTTTCCTAAGTTTAAAAAACAGATATTTTTACGTATCATCATCAAAATTTTCCTTCATTAAAACCTATGATCGGAACATGGTATCAAAATTCATATTTGCTGCATTTGCCGGTGGTGCCTTAGCCATTTTTTATGCTGTTTTATTAAACGCACACGGTTTTACAAAAATTAAATACAAACATATAGCCATCAGCTTTGTAGCCCTATTATTTTGTTTAAATCTTTATGATTTTGAAGCGGCAGGTGCTGCGTGTTTCATTTTAGCCATAGGTATTTTTGTACTTGCAATTGCACTTTTTGCCAGAGGGATGGCAGATCAATTGAAAGATGCATCGAGTAAATTTTCCAATATTGATAAAAAAACCAAAGAAGAAGACAAATCCACACAAAAACGGACAGAAATTACTAATTATTATGGTGCAGTGTTTCACTTTATTATTATCATTTTAATCTGCCTTTCTATATTTACCACCTCGAAAGATGTAATACTTAAACAAGAGCATTTAGATCGTTTAGTTGGAGATGCCTTTTTCCAGTTTTATAGTACAATTATGTTGATGTTACTTGGATTGTTCAACCCATTTGTAAGTCCTTCAGAAAAATTATTAAATGCCGCTAAATCTATAGATCAGCAAAAATATCCTAAATGGCATAAACTGTTTTCAAATAAAAGGACATGGACACTAATTAAAGCACTGATCTGTGTAGGTATTATCGCTTATTTTATTAATGATGGTTTATTCAAATACTTCACCTGGGATAGCAGCACACCATACATGAATGGCTACGTGTTATTGATTGGCATTTTTATTATCGTAAACCTAACACAGCTCATTCGTAACCCAGATCTGTTCTTTAAAAGAAACCTGTTTAGGATAGGCTTGTTATTTAAATCTGCTTACTTAGGTATATTCGCGGCTGCAATTTTGGTATTCTCTACCTTATTTATCTCAGCTATACTTGGCATAGATGCCGATAAACTTAATGTAAGTTCTGAAGCTATTCTGTTTTTGGGTTTTAACATCATTATGTGTTATAATGAGTATAGATTGGCAAAAAGCCATTGATTTATAGCAAATCGAGTAGTTCTTTTTTGCTTAAAGATTTAAAAATGGAAGTTTCGGTTTTGATTAATCCACTTGCCAGGTCTTTCTTGGTATCTTGCATCAGCATAATTTTTTCTTCAATGGTATCTGGACAAATTAACCTCACTGCCATTACATTTTTATGTTGTCCAATGCGATAAGTTCTGTCGATGGCCTGATTTTCTACAGCAGGGTTCCACCAAGGATCGATAAGAAATACATAATCAGCTTCTGTTAAATTTAAACCCATACCACCAGCTTTTAAACTGATTAAAAACACTCGAATTGTAGGATCATTTTGGAAAGCATTAACTACTGATGAACGATCCTTAGTTTGACCTGTAAGGTAGCTGTAGGATACATTCTGTTTATCAAGCTCAGCGCTTAACAAATCTAACATTGTTACAAATTGAGAAAAGACTAGAATTTTATGATGAGGTGATTTATTCTCAATCTGCTCCATTAATACATCCATTTTTGCTGAAGCATCTCCATAAAATTTTTCTTTGCCCAAAATAGCAGGCGAATTACAGATTTGCCTTAACTTGGTAATGCCTTGCAAAACATGCATACTGCTTTTGGTCAATTCATCATCAGTATTACCCATTAGGTAATCTCTAATTTCTTCGCGGCAGCTATCATAAATTTCTCGCTGTTGCGTCCCCATCTCGCAATAGATTACCATTTCTGTTTTATCAGGAAGTTCGCTAGCAACTTGCTCTTTGGTGCGACGTAACAGGAAGGGATGAATACGTTTTTGCAATTCTGCTGCTCGCTTGGCATCTTTAAACTGATCTATCGGAACTGAATATAAGCGCTTAAATTGATCTCTACTACCTAACAAACCAGGACAAGCAAAAGATAGCTGACCATAAAGATCAAACGTATTGTTTTCTATAGGAGTTCCAGTCATCACTACTTTATTTCTAGACCTTAACAATCTACAAGCTTTATACCTTTGCGAATCTGGGTTTTTAATTGTTTGCGATTCATCTAAGAAGATATAATTGAACCGATATTCCTTTAAAAATCTGATATCAGCTAATAGCGTACCATACGAAGTGAGGATAATATCATACTGGTCGAAATCTGCGACTACTTTAGCCCTATCAGCACCATAAATAGTACGTACACTTAAAGTTGGTGCAAATTTTTTAATTTCTTTTAGCCAATTAAATACCAATGAAGCAGGCACTACCACCAAATTGGTATTTTGCAACACTTTTTCTCGCTGTGTAAGGATAAATGCTAAAACTTGTATGGTTTTGCCTAAACCCATGTCGTCGGCTAAACAACCTCCAAAATTAAAATCGTCTAAAAAATTGAGCCAGTTTAAACCATCTTGTTGGTAAGGACGTAATGTAGCGTTTAAATCTTTTGGGGCAGCTACAGGGTTTATCGAACTAAAATCAGCCAATTTGGTTTTATACAGAAACAATCGTTCTTTAGTTTGTTCATCCAACAATTCCGTCTCATACAACTCTGCTACCGAAGCATAATTGATATTTGGGGTGTGCAATACTTCGCCAACAAGCTCTGCTGCTGCAAAATATCCCTCAAATTTTTTCAACCACTCATCTGGTAAAATACCTATCGTACCATCATCTAATTGTACAAATTTGCGTTTATTTCTAATCGATTGATGTAAATGTTTTAAGGAAACAATCTCTTTATTGAATTTTATCTTAATAGCAGTTTCAAACCAATCGATACCGCTAACTACATGGATCGCTATTTCTGCCTGATAGGCATTTAGTTTATTATCCCTTAACTCGTTAAACCCTAAAATGGCAATACCCTTACTTCTCCAAGCTTCGAAAGCTGCTAAAAACCATTCGGGTTCTAAAAAATGTTTACGGTGCAGGTAAAAACAATCTGCATGTAACTGCTCAGAAAGTTCTTCCATTTGATCCATAAAAAATGGATGCATTTTTGCAATGTTGCCAATAAACTGTAACTCTCTATCCTCATCCCTATCTAGGGTGAAAATTCTACCTCTTTTATCTTTAGCCTGTATCTGTTTTTGAGAAATTACCGGTATCTCTAAACCACCGTACCTCATTACTGGGGTTAACAATACAAAATCTTCAGATTCTGAAAGATAAACGATTTGTTCATTCTCCAGATCAAAGCCCTGTTCTAAAATTTGCTTTTTGGTGGCACGTTTTAAAAAAGAATAGTTGATTTTGATTTTACCCTCAATTGCTGATAGCACCTGAGTTTGAAATTCCTCATACGCTTCACGTGCGATAACTAGACCATTACGATGAAGGGTAAAAAAATCTAATACACTTAACACAAAAGGATTATCAATCAAATAAAGTTGATTTTTCAATTCTATAAAAAAATTGAAACGTAATTTAATTTCCTCTAAATGATAAGGTTTACCATCCATAAATAACAATCCGGATATGGCAAAATTATCACCGTGTTCATCTACGTTAAGTTCTAAAATTGGCTTTAATACAGATATTTTGGTTTGGATGAGTGAAGCTGCATTGATAGTTGAAGAAACTTTTTCATCATGCAAATAAAATGCTATGTGGAGTGGATTGTGTACAATGGCTTTTAGTGCCTCTAGGTCTGAGCTGCTTTTACCTTCGTTGTAATTATTTTTGAAACGAGATATACCTGTAAAAAATTTGAGTACCTCCTGCTTCTCGGTTTTCCAAACCAGATCTAATGGATCAATAAATTTCAATGGGTTTTTAAGCTTTCCATTTTTTGCGACAGCTACATTTGCCAGTTCAACAACCAGGTGTCGATAATAACGATGTCTACTAAAAATCAACACCATTTCTGTTTCTTGATGAGCTGCCGAAGGAAGCCCAACTAACTTATCACCTTTTAAAATTGGCGCAAGTTTGCTATAATCTAGCTTTCCAGAACTCAGTTCATCATTGTCTTTCATTAATCTTATTGATAGATTGCTAAGATAGTACAAACACCTGAATAGGCTGCTTTGAATTTATTCACATAGTGCCTCTAAAATACTCCTAATCATATTTGAATTGCTTTTACGAATAATCTTTAATAATAATGGAGTTGCATTGCTAAAGCAATATCTTTGTATCGGAATTCATCTCATCCACTGTAATGACCATCCCCATTAAAATTAGCCTACAACGTTTAATAAGTACCATCAAATCAGAGCACTTATCAGATGCGATACGTACAACGATATGTATCATTAGCCCTATATTTTTATTCTTCCATTTCGGCTATCCGCAAACAGCCATTGCTACAGGAACTGGCGCATTGCTCATTTCGGCTACAGATGGTCCGAATACGTTAAGGCTAAAAATCCATTCGGCATTTTTAAATTTAGGTCTATTTGGTTTTACAGCTATTTTAATGGCCAGTACATTGGCGATATTACCAATTTCTACAGGGGTTTTGCTTTTACTCACCTTTAGTTATGCATTCATTTCCTGTTTCGGGAACAGGTTTTCAATGAGTGGTACCATGGCAATTGCATTAGCTATTTTCATTATTGGTTTACATCCTAAACAGCCCATTTCTTTTACACTAGGCATTTTGGGTGGTGGCATCATCTATTATGTTTTTAGCATCTTACATCAGCTGATTAGGCCATACCGATCATTAGAACAGGCCATTACAGAATGTTTATTTGCTACTGCAGATTTTTTAAAGAGTAAAGCAGCCTGTTACGATCCTGATAAAAATCTAAATGATGCACAAAGTGAAAATATCCGTCAGCACATTAAGGTAAGTGAGAAACAAGAGTTGGTGAGGACATTATTGTTATCAGAAAAAAATATCACCAATCAAAAGAGCAAAAAAGCAAAAATCCTGTTTAATCAGTGCATCACATTGATAGACATTTACCAACAGCTCTCGGCTAGCCATTACAACTATTTAAAAATTCAAAGCGAGCTTAAACATACACCTGCTTTAGAATTGATTCAAGATTTAATTGAAATACAAGTAGCTATCCTTTATCAGCTAAACAATCGCAATGGGAATAAAAAACAGTTGCAGATTAAATTTATACAACAACTTGAACTATTAAAGGCTGTAGAAACCAGTGCTCATCAACAGTACCTTTTGAATGATATTATTGATAACCTTATCGCTATTTATGGTCTACTTGAGCAGTATAGCGGTAAGTTGCTTACGTCAAAACAGGTACAAGATACTTCACCAGCTGATTATAAAGATTTTATAACCGTAGCCAATATCAATTTTGGCACTTTAAAGTCGCATTTCAATTTCTCAGACCCTATATTTCGTTTTTCGCTTAGGCTTTCTATATTATTGGCAGCCACCTTTTTAGTTACCGAGATATTTAAACTTAACCAATACACCTATTGGATATTGCTAACCATTTTGGTGGTAGCCCGACCTAAACTTGCGCTTACTTGGAAACGAAATAAACAGCGTGTTTTAGGTACATTTATAGGTATCGCATCGAGTGTTGTGCTATTGTTGCTTACTCAAAACCCAAATATACTGATACCTGCAATGATCATTTTTCTAACTGGTTTTTTTCTATATTCACGTATCAATTATTTAAAGGCAGTAGCATTGCTTACGCCTACTATTTTAATTGCTTTAGCGCTATACCATGGCAATTGGCCACATATCATTAGTCAGAGGTTACTTTTTACCCTAATTGGTTGCGCAATTGTAATTCCTACCAGCTATCTTTTTCCAATTTGGGAAACCAATCGGATTAAAGCGTTGCTTACCGAAACGTACACTACTGCACTCGTTTACTTAAAGGCAGCATTGGTCCCTTTTGCAAATGCTGATGATCAGATCAAATTAACGAATTTACGTTTCGCTAGAAAAAACAACTATTTGGCCATTGCCGAACTTTCTCAAGCGTTACAGCTCATCCGCATTGAGCCACATGCCAAAAAACTAGCTATTGGTAAACTGCAAAATTTACAGACTGCTGCTTATCGCATTAGTTCCATCATCAGCTCCATTACATCAATTGGTGCAAATGCAAATACCAGTTTAAATACTGCTCAAGCCCAACAAGCGGTTCAAATTTTAGAGAAAAACTTAAATCTGATTACCCATTTTAACTTAAGCGATCCAAACGTACAAATTAACACAGGAAATCGAACAGCAATCGAAGCAGCAGAGCAATCGGCAGTACTTGTGGCGCTTTTTGACATCCATCAGGAAATTGAACAAGAAATTTCCCATTTGAATTAATTTTACCTCATCTTCACATCCTGAGCCAATTCTTTGGATATTAGCTCAAAAAAAAATAGCTTTATATCATTAATTTAAATCGCTAACATTTAAGCTCCTACCATGCGCAAACCTTTTTTATTCTTTGTCTTTCTTACCTTAATTTCTTCTGTTCTTTTTGCTCAACAACCAACAGCAAAAGCTAATTTCAAAATAGATTACGAAAAGTTCACTTTAGCAAATGGTTTGCAGGTCATTTTTCATATCGATCGTTCTGATCCAGTTGTAGCGGTTTCCCTAACAGCACATGTAGGTTCTGCTAGAGAAAAACCAGGTAGAACAGGTTTTGCACACTTATTCGAGCATCTGCTGTTCCTTGAATCTGAGAACCTTGGAAAGGGAGGCTTGGATAAAATGACCGCCCGAATTGGCGGGTCTGGGGCAAACGGCTCTACTAATACAGACAGAACCAATTATTTACAAACCGTTCCAAATGATGCTTTAGAGAAAATGATCTGGGCTGAAGCCGATAAATTGGGCTGGTTTATCAATACCGTTACAGAACCTGTATTGGCAAAAGAAAAACAAGTGGTAAAAAACGAAAAGCGCCAGAGTTATGACAACAATCCTTATGGACATACCTATTATGTAATTAACAAACAATTGTATCCTGCAAACCATCCCTACAATTGGCAGGTAATAGGCTCTTTAGAAGACTTACAAAATGCTACACTAGCAGATGTAAAAGAGTTCTTTAAAAGATGGTATGTACCCAATAATGTAACCTTAGTACTTGCCGGCGATTTTGATAAAGTACAAGCTCGTAAATGGGTAGAAAAATATTTCAATGAAATTAAAAAAGGCGAGCCGGTTCCTGCCTTGACCAAACAGCCGGGAGTAGTAAAAGAAACGATTAAAGTATATCATGAAGACAATTTTGCCAGATTACCAGAGCTAACCATGGTATGGCCAACGGTAGAAGAATACCACCCAGATTCTTATGCTTTGCAAGTATTGGCAGAATATCTTTCTGATGGCAAAAAAGCCCCTTTGTATACGGTGCTTGTAGAAGATAAAAAATTAAGCTCAGATGTTGGCATGTTCAACATCACTGCAGAGCTAGCTGGACAAATGCATGTAGCTGTTCGTGCTTTTGCAGGAAAAAAATTAGATGATGCAGAAACTGCCGTAAAAGAAGCCTTTGCTAAATTTGAAAAAGAAGGGATCTCAGAAAAAGATCTTGCTAGAATTAAAGCTGGATTAGAAACAGGTTTTTATTCTTCATTAGCTAGCGTATTAGGTAAAGGGAGCCAATTGGCACAATATAATATTTTTGCTGGCGATCCAGGTTTTACCGAAAAGGACATCAACAATACCCTAGCGGTAACTACAGCAGATGTAATGCGGGTTTACCAAAAATACATTAAAAACAAAAATTATGTGGCAACCAGTTTCGTTCCAAAAGGACAAATTGAGTTGGCATTAAAAGGTTCAACAAAAGCCGATGTTGTGGAAGAAGCCATAGTTCAAGGAGCTGAAGAGCAAATAGATGCATCGGCTAATGCTACCTATACACCTACCCCATCTAGTTTTGATCGTAGTAAAGAACCTGCATACGGTAAAGCACCAGAAGTTAAAATACCAGAAGTTTGGACTGATAAACTAGCTAATGGCATACGTTTGTATGGTATAGAAAACAATGAAGTACCATTAGTGCAATTTGATTTGGTAATTGATGGTGGTATGTTAGTAGAAAACCCAAATAAAACTGGCGTAGCTAATCTTACAGCAAGAATGATGACCCAAGGCACCAAGAACAAAACACCTCAAGAATTAGAAGATGCCATTAAACAATTAGGTGCAAGTATCAACTTTTCGGCTGGTACTGAAGATTTACGGGTAAGGGTAAATACATTGGCCAGAAACTATCCAGCAACGTTGGCCTTGCTACAAGAAATGCTGCTACAACCACGCTGGGATGCCAAAGAGTTTGACTTGCTGAAACAAAATATCATCAGCCAAATTAGACAACAGGAAGCAAATCCTGGTGCAATTGCGCAAAATAACTATAACCAGTTAATTTATGGCAAAGATAATATCCGTGCTAAAAATAGCTTAGGCACCATTGAAAGTGTGAATGCGATAACTATCGATGATTTAAAGGATTTTTATGCTAAAAATGTTTCTCCTTCGGTAGCTAAATTTCATGTAGTGGGTTCTTTAAACAAAGCAGCAATTACGGCTTCATTGGCCAGTTTAGCCTCAAACTGGAAAAGCAAAGCTGTTGCCATACCAACATCGGTTATGCCTAAAGCACCTTTAAAATCGCAAGTTTATTTTTATGATGTACCAGATGCCAAACAATCTGTTGTTAGGTTTGGCTATCCAGCTTTAGCTGCTACCGATAAAGATTTCTATCCAGCTACGGTAATGAATTACATACTTGGTGGCGGTGGTTTTGCTTCGCAGCTTACCCAACAGTTACGTGAAGGCAAAGGTTATACTTACGGTATCAATTCAGCTTTCTCTGGCTCAAACAATGTGGGTACTTTTACCATTGCTAGTAATGTGAGAACTAACGTAACGCTAGAATCTGCTCAGGCGGTTAAAGAAATATTAGAAAATTACGGTAAAAATTATAGCGAAAAAGACTTAGAAACCACCAAAGGCTTTTTAATTAAAAGTAATGCAAGAACTTTCGAAACTGCAGGATCTAAATTGGGTATGTTAGAGAACATCAGCAAATATGGATGGAAGCCGAGCTATGTTAAAGAGCGAGAAGAAATTGTTAAAAACATGAGTATTGCACAAATACAAGCACTATCAAAGCAATACTTAGATGCCAATAAAATGATTTGGTTAATTGTGGGAGATGCTAAAACCCAGCTACCTAGATTAACGGCCCTAGGTTTTGGAGAACCGATATTGCTCAATAAGTAATGATATAAATTTAGCACGTCACGTCATCTCGAATGAGCACAGCGAAGAGAGATCTGCTAAAAAGACTAAAGCTGAAAGACTAAAGCTGAAATCCAATGGCGGGAATCATTTAGCGGAGAGAGATGTGCTAGAAAGCTGTTTAGCACCTCACGTCATCTCGAATGAGCGTAGCGTAGAGCACGTCCGTCATCTCGAATGAGCGTAGCGAAGAGAGATCTGCTAGAAAGACTAAGGACTAAAGCTGAAATCCAATGGCGGGCATCATTTAGCGGAGAGAGATGTACGAGCAAGCTGTTTATCACGTCACGTCATCTCGAATGAGCGTAGCGAAGAGCACGTCACGTCATCTCGAATGAGCACAGCGAAGAGAGATCTGCTAAAAAGACTAAAGCTGAAAGACTAAAGCTGAAATCCAATGGCGGGCATCATTTAGCGGAGAGAGATGTGCTAGAAAGCTGTCACGTCGCGTCATCTCGGATGAGCGTAGCGAAGAGAGATCTGCTAGAAAGACCAAGGACTAAAGCTGAAATCCAATGGTGGGCATCATTTAGCGGAGAGATCTGCTAAAAACCTGTTTAGCACGTCACGTCATCTCGAATGAGCACAGCGAAGAGAGATCTGTTTTGTGAAGTCTTTATCGTGAATTCTTCTCTATAAATTCCTCCTCGCAAAAAGCTCGTTCAGATCAGATAGCTATCGGATGATGGTCTAAGCAAAGCAATCGTTCGTAAAAGACGATTGATCAGAAGCCGTTCTCTACATTAAACTGCTGGCTTAAACATGGAGAATACTTTCTTAACCAGCATCACCACAATTACCACCAGCAAACCTGCTACTAAACCAATTGCAAATTCCTTAATCATAGGATACAAATTAGGCAATAAATGATGGAAATAATCAATATTATGAGCAAAAATACCACCAGCTACTAAGATCAATGCGATCGTACCACCTACACTTAATATCCTAATGATAACAGGCAAAGACTTTACCAATAGCGCACCTAAGCCAGCGAAAAAACCCTTATCTCCCGAACGTTTAATCAACTGATGACCCAAATCATCCATCCTCACAATAAGTGCAACGATACCATAAACGCCAATCGTTGCAATAATGGCCACCACAGACACGGTAAAAATCTGTATCATCAAACTACTGGTTAATACCGTTTCGAGCGCTATAATTACAATCTCTACCGAGAGTATAAAATCTGTAGTAACGGCAGATTTGATTTTAGCCTTTTCTGCATCACGATCGTCTTTAATCACTTCTACCGCTGGTTGATGAGTGGGTTTAGGTTGGTGAAAGAAATACTCCACTATCTTCTCCACTCCTTCGTAAGCCAAATAAAGTCCGCCTATAATCAGGATAACTTTAATGGCGATTGGAAAAAACACATTCAATAACAGCGCAATTGGTACAATGATTATTTTATTCAGCAATGAACCTTTCGTAATGGCCCAAAGCACAGGAATTTCCCGAGACGATAAAAACCCGGTGGCTTTTTCTGCATTTACTGCCAGATCATCACCCAATATCCCAGCCGTCTTTTTTGTGGCCAATTTTGCAGTTACGGCAACATCGTCCATTAAAGCAGCTATATCATCTAAAATCGCAAAAAAACCAGAAGCCATACCTATCTCAATATTTTGGCGCAAATTATAGAATTGCATCACATCCTGCAAACTTCTTTATCAATTTAATTAGCATAAAACAATAAAGTTTAAGGAATTTAAAATGTTAACGATCTTTCAGCGATTCTATAGCCTGTTCAGCCATCTTATCAAGCTGTTGCTGAAAGAGATCGATAGCTATGCTTGGCGTACCTTTTGCATACAGTTGCAATTGTTGCGCTTTAACGCTTAATGCATGCGCAAAATTTGTTAAACGTGCCTCCTTTATTCCATTTAAAAGTTCAGCAGTATCATATTTTACTTTACAAGATTGAATATATCTCGCATATATGCTAATCAGTTCTTCTTGATGTGGCATTATAATTAAATGTTGTTATTGAATAAGATCAAAATTGGTTTGTTACAATTGGTAAAACAAATAACAGCAGAGACGTTTATGAATGGATTCTACAAATTATTTGGTTAGAGGCGAAAATGTAAATTTCATTTACAAGATGCATAAGTATTTCTACCTAAAAAGCACAGGTAGATATACCTGAAATTCATAAAACACTAATTGCCACTTTATTTTGTTGTCGCATCTACCCTATTAATTTGAAACTATTTTTTTAACTATTAGGCAGGATATACCAAAATATCAATCAAATATTTAACTATAAACATTAATTAAAAAAATGATTACGAATATAACTAAAGTTATAGTTTTTTGCTATCTTGCTGATGATATGAAATTAATTTAGAAATCAATTGGTTAACCGTCAATAATTTATAAAATGTGGTACTTTAAAAATCTCTGTCCAATACTTCTTTTGTGCCTTGCCTTTACAGCCAAAGCTCAAGATAGCCTAAAAATAACAGGCACCATCAGTCCAAATCTTAATGGAAGAATAATCAAAATTGAAACTAGTTTCAATTACCAAAGTACACTTAACCTGATAGATGTTGCCGATAGCTGTATCATAAAAGATGGGAAATTCTCTTTAAATGTACCAGCCAATTCGCTAGAAAGTTATTCAATAAGTTTGCCTGATAAACAAATTGCAGAAAAAATGCGAAAAGGAATTGCAGTGAATAGAATAAGCAAGCAGTTTTTCCTCTTGCCAAAAACAATACAAATCGATTTTTTAGATACGCTGCTTGTTAAATATAAGCTTTCAGACAATATTGAAAATGAAAAAATCAATTCTCTAAGCACTTTTGAACCCCATGAACGGTTATCTAAAACTTTAAGTTGGGTACAGGACAACAAAAACACGGCTGTTGCCATTTATGGGATATCAAACCTAAAAGGAAAAGTTCCAGACAGCGAATTGCGACAATATTACAACGAATTCCCTGATTCTTTAAAATCCAGTTCTGAAGCAAAAGAACTCAACTATTATTTAGAAAACCTTACGGTGGGCAAACCTGCACCGGATTTTTCATTAAGTGACACCACTGGCAAGCACATTAAACTTTCTGATTTCAAAGGCAAATATATACTTATCGAGTTTTGGGCAAGTTGGTGCATCCCATGTAGAAGAGAAAGCCCTAACCTAATGATTGCACATAACAAATACAGCAAAAATGGCTTTGAAATCCTCAATGTTTCTATTGATAGAAAAAGTGAAGAATGGGTAGCAGCCATTAAACAAGATAAATTATTCTGGCCACAGGTTTTAGATCTGGAAGGTGGAATAAGTTATGTAGCCCAGAACCAATACAAAGTTTATTCCATTCCAGACAATTTCTTGCTTGATCCTACAGGTAGAATTATTGCCAAAAACCTTAGTTCTAAACAGGTATTGAAATATTTAAAGGATCTCAAATTAAACTAATTAGATTTTAACTTCCATTACAACTGCTTATATGAAAAAAATCATAGTGTTATTTCTCCAATTCATTTTTGCAATTGCTGTTTACGCTCAAAAACCAGTTATTTTTATGGTAAAAGATAGAACAGGAGCCAATACGACAAAAATAAAATTCATGAAAAGTTCGAAAATATTCGAACCAGAAGTCTTACTAGATGAACAGGTTTCTACTATCAAAGTTCTTAGCGATAGCACTTACAAAATAACAATAAGTGAGGTTTCTGAACCTTCACCTTTAACCCGAAACTTATCTAATTTTGGATGGGGTACTGTATTTGCGCAGCCAGGAGATAGTCTACATATAGTAATAGAAAAACCTATTGATGAAAAGAAACAACCTGTAATTAAATATATCGGAAAAAATGCTGCGAATTATAACATTGGTCATCTACTAGATATGATTGACAAAAAGGTTGTTTTTACGGATACTCCCAAAACATATACTGAGTTAACCCAGCAGCTAGATAAAATCACTAAACATAACAAGGAGACGATTAATTCTTATCTACTTTCAAACCACGCTTTGTTAGCCGATGTCTTACACGGCTTAAATAGTATAAAAACTGCAAACGAAATATACTATGGCCTTGAAAAATTTAAAATTAAACTCTCTGAATCTGATTATAGCCACTTTATTAAAACCTACCTCCCTTCTGTTGCAAAAGAAAAAAACAGCTTGTTGCTATCCACCAATCAATATGTTTATAGCCTAAAACAAGTGCTAGCCATAATCAACGAACATGAAAATCCAAGCAACAATTTTACTAAAAAAATGGAGCTAATTAGATCTTATTTTTCTGGGCTTTCTGCTGATCTACTTTTAGCTAATTCTTATTATCGGTTTACTACTAATAACGCTGATAAAGAAGGCTTAGCTTTGAGCAACAATTGGTATCAAGCCAATAAAGGCAAATTAAAAGACGATGCCTACAATCATTTTATCGAAATAGGTTACGCTAGGGTAAATAAAATCAATAAACCTTGGCCTGCAGAAGTATTGAATGTCAATTTTTACGATAGCCATAACAAGTCTATCAAACTAAGAGATATTTTAGCAAAACATAAGGGCAAAACACTGGTGCTTGATCACTGGGCAACTTGGTGCGGACCATGTATAGATGAATTTGAGGTGGGTAAAGCAGTGGTAAAGGAATTAGAAGAAAAGGGGATAGAATTTATCTATTTATCAATAGACGTGAAAAGTGCTGAAAAGAAAATGAATGAGTTGGTTAAAACTTACCAGCTAGATTCTTATCGTTTGGATGAAAAGGGAGCTCAAATTTATAAAAACTATATCTCCTTAAATTATGTACCAAGATACCTGCTAATAAATGAGAAAGGTTTACTGAGCAATACCAATTTACCCAGACCAAGCTCAAATTTTAATTTCAAACAAATGCTAAATAATAGTTTGCAAAATACTAAATAAACGAAGTCTACCATTTAGAGCGATTTAGGCTTGATTGCTAAAACAAATTTAATTAGCAAAGCTGAAATGAAAAAGGTAATGGGTGGTAATGTACCAGTAGACCAATGCGCAGGTGTTACATCAAGTACCTATTGCAGAGACGAGGAGTACAATGAACTAGCTACTGAAATCAGTGGAGTAGGCTTTAAAAAAGAAGATGTAGACTAGATGTTCAAAATATACAGGTTATGTAATTGAACATTCTGGTTGCAATTGTGTACCCGCATAAATAAGTAAATATTAAAAGGGGTAATTTTAACCAATTAGCCCATAATTAAATTAACCTAAAGCAAAAATGAAATTTATATTAATTTTCTTTTTAACATTATTCTCCTCAAGCTATCTGGCAGCTAACGAGCATAGCGCCATATTTCATGTTACAGATGCCCAAAAGAGTAATCATAAACTTTCTTTTATATTAATGTCAAAAATATTTGAAAGAGAGGTTTCTCCATCGATTATATTATCTAGAGTTGAGATCACTTCTGACACCACATATAACGTCATAATAGACAATCTCAAAGAACAAGTTTATGCTGCAATTGCTAATGGAAATTATGTCTTGATCACACCTAATGATGAATTAAATATAGTTGTTACAATAGACAAGCGCAGCAATGAGCAAAAAATTTTATTTACGGGTAAAAACGAGGAGAATTACAACTTTGGGTTAACCTTTAAGCCAGCATTAGGTGATACATTTAGAACAAAACTAATTACCAATTTAAAAAGTGAAGCTAACCTAATCGCTTACATTGATAGTAACTATATAAACCAAAAACAATTAATTCAAGAGTATACTAAGGGATATAAAAACAATAAGTTAAAACAGTTATTACTTGAAGATGAAAATGCAAAACGATATTACTATTTATGGGCAGGAATAAATGAACTAAAGAAAAAGGATTCTAACTTTGTAGTTTCGCAAGATATAAAAGAGATATTTTTTAAAGAAAAACTTCACAATAAAGACTCTTTATTATTGTTTTCTAGACCCTATACCTATTGCCTTATAAAAGCGATAGATGTTTTAAGAACTATAAACAAACAATCTAATGAAAATGAATTAATTAAGAAATCAGAAATTATAGATCTTCATTTTTCTGGTATGCTAAATCAATATTTACAATCAAATAACTTTTATTATAGTCTGCGAAAACTTAAAAATTCACCTTCAAATCAAGACATGGCAGATAGTTGGTTCAAAAAATATTCACCAGCAATAAAAGATAACAACTATGCTTTTTTTGTTAATTATGGATATATCAACTTTAGAAAATCCAACAAAACATTCCCAATAAATGTTTTACAAACTAAATTATTTAATTCTAAAAATAAACAAATTAAACTAGCCGATATCATTTCAAAATATAATGGAAAATTTATATTGATTGACAACTGGGCAAGTTGGTGTGGCCCATGCATTGATGAAATTTCACAATCTAAAGAGAATGTTTCCAAGATGAAAGAAACTGGCGTTATTTTTATATATCTTGCTTTAGAAAAACAAAAAGATGTAAGTAAGATGATCACCATTGCAACCGATCTAGGTATTGTTGAAGACACATATAGGGTATTTAATGATTTTCAATCAGAATATGCCTTGTATGCAGACATTAAAACAATACCTAGGTATATATTAATTAATAAACAAGGTGAGGTAGATAGCTTTTATGCATTAAGACCTAGTAATCAAGCATTATTAAACTATATATCAGCTAAAAACAGTTTATAAATAATAGTTCGCAAAATACTAAATAAACGAAATCTACCTTTTGAAGCGATTTAGGCTTGATTGCTAGAACAAATTTACTCAGCAAAGCTGAAATGAAAAAAGTAATGGGTGGTAATGCCGAACCAGCACTCTGCGATGATTGGAGGACAAAAAGCTATGACGTTTGCTATCAATGCTGCATAACAGTATATAGTCCTGATACATGTATGGAAAAGAAAAACTGCGGTGATCCTCCTTCCTCTTCAATGAATTAGATAACGTATACAATGCATTTGCTCATAATGAGCAAATGCATATTAAATTAATTATATGAAATTTCACCTATGGACGATTATATTAGCTTTTCCTCTTTGCATTTTTGCGCAGACCAAAAAATTCAACATAATAGGTACATTAAATAATACTGAAAATACCAAGTATGCTTATTTAACAACACAGCTAAATCAAGTTACCGAATCATCAGATCAGCTATTTATGGTTGCAGAAATTAAGGATGGTAAATTTGAATTTAAAGGTGCTATCGACCTCCTCCCAGATAAATTATATCAGGCGGCCTGCGTATTTGTACACCATAGAGGAAATATTACCAAAGAAGAAATTGCCTCTAAAATTAGCATGAAGGTTTTTATAGCAGGGGGCGATGCTAATACAAAAAGAATTTTTATCGAAGACCAGTGTCTGCATATCGAAAACTATAATCGAGTTTTTGCTGCCGCCATTACCAACGGCGGTGATTTATCCAATCAACTCTCCTTATTAAACAAGACCACCAACATTGCTGATTTAGACGAAATGGTTAAAAAACATCCTGATTCTCCTATTAGTATTCAGGTAATCAACAAATTGGCTAGCCAACTTTCTCCAGCAGAAATATCATATCTTAAAGTTGGCAATCCTAACAAATTATATTTCCTTCTTGCAGATTCACTTCAAAAAAGTAAACAAGGCTTATCTTTAAAAAAATATCTTGATGAAAAATATGACATTAAAAATTAAAATTGTAAGTCTTTTGCTTTTAATGGTGTCTGGATCTTTAGCTCAAGTACAAAAAAAAGAAAACAAGTTTACATTAAACTTTGACTTTAGCAAGCCTATTGACTTTCCTATAAATGCTTACATTAAAAAATGGGATTTGGATGGAAATAATTTTCAAGTTGAAGAAATAAACATTACATCTTCCAAGTACAGCTATGAAAGACCGATAGCTGAACCAACTAACTTAGTGATTACATTAACCTCAAATAAAGGTAAAAAAAATACATTTTCGCTCTGGGTAGAAGCTCAAAATTATACCCTACTATTTGATAGTGACCTTAAATTTTCAAATATTAACTCACTTAAAGAAAATTCAATGGCTAAAGAGATACAGGCTTTAAGCATTTTAGCTCAGCATAGTAGGCTTAAAGGAGATAGCTTGGCAAGAACAGTTGATTATGAAAACCGTAAAATTTCTGAAGCTGAAAATAGAATACTTTATCTAAGAGACTCTGTAGCGGCCAACTTTGAAGAAAAGCATTACAAGAATTTGATCATCAAAAACCCAAAGCACATTACTGCATTATATGCTTTAGCAAAATATGCAAATTCGCCTTTAGGAAGCGAGCGAGTAAAAATTAACCCAGATTCTATAGACAAGTTATATCAAACTTTAAGCCCAGCACTTAAAGAGCTCCCTACAGCAAAAAGAATTTTGCAAAAATTGATAGCAGCCAGAACATTAACTATTGGAAATATCTTTAAAGATATACCCTTAAAAGATACCATTGGGAAAAATATAAGCATTAGCAATTTTAAAGGAAAATATATTTTGATTGAATTTTGGGCATCGTGGTGTGGTCCTTGTCGTTTAGAAAATCCAAATTTAATCGCCCTTCACAACAAATATAAATCAGCTAATTTTCAAATTGTTGGCATTACTCTAGATGATCTTTCCAGCAAAAGAGAATGGCTAAGTGCTATATCTGACGACAAGATTGGTATTTGGCCACAGCTGAGTGATTTTGACGGAGAGGCAAAAAAAGCTTACAACGTAATTGCGGTGCCAGATAACTTTTTAATCAATCCAGATGGGAAAATTATAGCAAAGAAAATTAGTGGAGAAGCTTTAAATGAGCAACTGAAAAAAATATTTGGTCGCTAATATAATATTGCAGCGCATTTTTAATTCGGTAAAACATCAATCGGTACATAAATGTCTATTGTTTAATTAGTTTTTATATCTAAACATAGTTCTCTACCAAATAGCTTTTGATTTTTGGGCAAGCTGGTGTGACCCTGTTTGGAAGACTATAAACTCCTTAAACCATTATATGCAAAATATAAAAATACTGGATTTGAAGTATTTGCTGTTTCTGTAGATGACGATCAATTGAAATGGAAACAAACCATACGCCAAAATGCTTACCCATGGATCAATGTAATCGATCGTTTAGGGCCCAATGCAAAGGCTATGGGCGATTATGGCATTTACAAATATCCTTCCAACTATCTCATCGATACCAATGGTAAAATAATAGAGAAAGATATTGACATGGAAGATTTGGAAGCTTTTTTAAAAAAGAGAACCAACTAAAGCAATTGTTTATTAGTTATTCATCTTTAAAATGATAGCCCTAAAACAATCATTTTAAGATTTCCTACAAGCAAAAATAGACACCATTAATTTAACTTCGCTGTAATTAAATCATCATTCATAGCTCAAGCTATCCAAAAGCACAAAGGAATTAGTATTTACGATACGAATAGGATATTTTTCAGGATAGAATGGTATATATTCGGGATAGGTTAATTAATAAATGAGTTTAATGCTTACCTGCTCTATTTAATTTCGATTTTGTTAATGTGGTATAGCAAATTGGTAGGTATTAAAATTCATACATATGTTCCAAAAACCTCAGGATAGTACAGGTTGCAGGTTTTACCTTTGGCTCCTATCTTTAGAGAACCAATTATAAATCCTAATTTCATGATGCGTAAGTTATTGCTATGCTGTTTCCTTTCCTTTTTGATAAGCCAGTTGAGTTTTGCCCAAAACCAACGAGCTACCTATAACTTTAATCCTGGTTGGAAATTATTTGTTGGTGATGCTGTTGGGGCTGATGCCGTAAACTTTGATGATCAAAGTTGGAAAGCGATTACCTTGCCTTATGCTTGGAATGAAGATGAAGCCTTTAAAAAATCAATCGAAAACCTATCTACAGGCATTGCTTGGTATAGAAAACATTTTAAAATAGCTGATGCAACTAGCAGCAAAAAGATATTTTTAGAATTTGAAGGAATCAGGCAGGCGGGCGAATTTTATTTAAATGGTAAATTTATAGGTCGCCATGAAAACGGTGTAACCTCATTCGGCTTCGACATCAGCGATTTAATTTTGGCCGATCAGGATAATGTACTGGCTGTAAGAATAGACAATGCTTGGAATTACAAAGAAAAAGCGACCAATTCTGGCTACCAATGGAATGATAAAAATTTTAATGCCAATTATGGGGGTATCTCCAAAAATGTGCGTTTGCACGTAACAGGCAAACTTTATCAAACCCTACCCCTATTTAGCATGCTAAAAACGACAGGGAACTATATTTATGCAAAGGATTTCAACATCAAAGAAAAACAAGCCGTTATTGTTTCAGAATCAGAAGTTAAAAACGAGGATAAAATGCCAAAAGCGGTAAGTTACGAAGTGGAAATAAAAGACTTGGATGGTAAAATCGTTAAAACTTACCACACTGACCCTCAAACGGTAGCAGCTGGCGCAACGGTAACTTTAAAAGCCGAAGCCTTAGTAAATGGTTTAAATTTTTGGAGTTGGGGTTATGGCTATTTATATACTTTAACTTCTAGATTAAAGGTGGATGGAAATACGGTGGATGAATTGGTGACCAAAACTGGATTTAGAAAAGCTGAATTTAAAAATGGCATGGTTTACCTCAACGACCGTGTGCTGATGATGAAGGGTTATGCCCAAAGAACCAGTAACGAATGGCCAGCAATTGGCTTATCGGTACCTGCTTGGTTAAGCGATTACAGCAATCAGTTAATGGTAGAAAGCAATGCCAATTTGGTACGTTGGATGCACATAGCACCTTGGAAACAAGATATCGAATCATGCGATCGGGTGGGTTTGATACAGGCTATGCCAGCAGGCGATTCGGAGAAAGATGTAACTGGCCCTAGATGGGATCAGCGAAAGGAAGTAATGAGAGATGCCATCATCTACAACAAAAATAATCCGAGCATTTTATTCTACGAAAGCGGTAACGAATCTATCAGTGCCGAGCACATGGTAGAAATGAAAGCCATCAGAAATCAATATGATCCCAATGGTGGAAGAGCTATTGGCTCTAGAGAGATGTTGGATATAGATGAAGCGGAATATGGTGGCGAAATGTTATACATCAATAAAAGTGCTGGTAAACCTTTATGGTCTACCGAATATTCTAGAGACGAAGGTTTACGTAAATACTGGGACGAATTTTCTCCTCCATACCATATCAACGGGGCTGGTCCGCTTTACAAAGGTGCTGATGCGAGCAGTTACAATCGTAACCAAGATTCTCATGCCATTGAAGATATTGTAAGATGGAATGAATATTATAAAGAAAGACCAGGTACTGGAACCAGGGTAAGTTCTGGTGGTGTAAATATCATTTTCTCAGATACCAATACCCATTACCGTGGCGAAGAAAACTACAGAAGAAGTGGAGAGGTAGATGCCATGCGTATTCCGAAAGATGGCTTTTTTGCACACAAAGTAATGTGGGATGGTTGGGTAAATGCCAAACCCGAAGGTATCCATTTAATTGGGCATTGGAATTATAAAGCCGATACCAAGAAAAATATGTATGTGGTTTCAGCTGGCGACAAAGTAGAGCTGTTTTTAAACAACAAATCTTTAGGTTTTGGACAAAAAAGTGAAGGCTTTTTGTTTACATTCAAAAACATCACTTTTAAACCAGGTATTTTAAAAGCAATTTCTTATACTACAGCTGGCAAAAAACTAGCAGAAACACAATTAAAAACTGCAGGTGTGGCCACAACATTGAAATTAACTACTTTAAAAAACCCTACTGGTTTTAAAGCAGATGGTGCCGATGTGGCACTGGTTCAGGTTGAGGTGGTGGATGCAGCTGGTAACCGTTGCCCTATTGCCTTAAATATGATCGACTTTGACATTACTGGCCCAGCAGATTGGAGAGGTGGCATTGCCCAAGGACCTGATAACTATATCCTTGCTAAACAATTACCTGTTGAAGGTGGTGTAAATAGGGTATTGATCAGATCAACCACTACAGCTGGTAAAATTAACTTAATTGCCAAATCGGCTGGATTAAGCTCAGCCTCGCTTACTTTAGAAACAATACCTGTTAAGGTAACAAACGGCTTAGCTACACAATTGCCAAGTGAAGGTTTAAAACCCAACTTAAGCAAAGGACCTACACCAGCAGGGCCATCTTATGTAGTAACCAGAAAAGCAGTTAAAATTATTGCAGCAAAGGCTGGAGCCAATGCAGATAAAGCTAAACACAGTTTCGACGATAACGAATTGAGCGACTGGGCTAACGATGGCAAATTGACTAGCGCTTGGATTACATACGATTTGGAAAAAGAAAGTACCATTACAGAAGTAAGTTTGAAACTAAATGGCTTCAGGTCAAAAATATATCCTTTAACCATATTGGTAGATGGTAAAGAAGTATTTAATGGGAATAGTAAATTGAGCCTAGGTTATTTTACAGCTACATGTACGCCCACGAAAGGGAAAACGGTAACCATTAAACTTTCGGGAGATAGCAAAGAAAAAGAAGGTGCAAATGCTGGTGTAGAGGTAAATGGCAAAAAGTTAGATGATGGTATCGAAAGAGCCGAAACCAAATTAAAAGGAAGTTTAAGTATTATCGAAGCAGAAATTTATACCAAACCTTGATGAAGTTTTCTAAATTCACTTACTTATTGATCAAACAATATGCTGTTTTAGCCTTAATCCTTATTTGCTGCTATCCTTGCCAAAATGTAAAAGCGCAAGCAAAAAATATTAAGAACGATATTTTTTGGCAAACTAAGGATGGACAGCCAATTAATAGTCAAGGTGGTGGCATATTCAAATTCCCTGATCCGGTTACAGGTATACAGAAATACTATTGGTATGGTGTACAATATGTAGAGGCTAATCTATATCGAACTGATCCTACGCTAACGCAACCCAACGCTACCTTCGAATCGGTAACCTGTTACAGCTCTACCGACTTGGTAAATTGGACTTTTGAAGCAGATGTGCTTACCAAAAAAGAGACCAATAAAACTGGAAAGACTTGGGTGGGGAGATTAGGCGTGGCTTACATGGCTGCATTAAAAAAATACGCCATGTTTGTTCAGCATGGCAACCAGGTATTGGTTACGCTAGCCGACTCCCCTACTGGTCAATTTACTTGGCATCAAAAAATTAATATGGAACCTATGATCGGCACCAGCAACACTGGCGACCAAACGGTATTTACCGACGAAGATACAGGTAAATCCTACCTGATCTATTCTTATGGCAAAGGCAGAAACAAAATCTATGTCTCAGAAATTGGGATTAAAGATGGCAAAGTAGGGCTTTTAGATTGCACTCAAATTTTTAAGGGCGAAAGTAGAGAAGGCAATTGTATGTTTAAATACAACAACAAGTACTACATGGCTGCCTCAAATATTTATGGATGGGATTCGTCTCATGCCTATTATTTGGTGGCTGATGATATTAGAGGACCGTATGTACCAGCTAACAATATGTTGGTGATGGCTGGTGCCGATAAAGATTATGCACATGTTTCGCAAACAGGTTTTTTTGTGTTGGTAAAAGGCAGCAAAACCGAAACCGTGGTGTATTGTGGTGATAGATGGGCAAATTTTGCAGGTAATGGATTAGGATACAACCAATGGTGCCCTATTTCTTTTGAGGGAGCTACACCTTTTTTCAATTCGTTAAGTTCATGGAATTTAGATAGCCAAACTGGCGAATGGAAAGTTGCTCAAGACAATAATTATATAATGAATGGCAGTTTCGAAGCAGATCGTAAACGCTTACCAAGTGTGATTAAACCAGTACAGCAAGAATTAACGGGCTGGATTACTACGGTAATTTCTGGTAATCCGATTAGCTTGGACAGCACCAGTTCGCCAAGTTTAAATTATTTCAATACAGCAATGGATAGGAAGTTTGTAATTGGCGAAAAAAGTTTAAACATTAGCGACAAAGTAGATTTTAAACGCAAAGTAGCACAAGAAATTAGCGCTACGAAATATGTAGCTCTACCTGATGGAATGTATACCCTAACCGCAAAAATCAAAAATAGTAAAGGATATACAAACTTGCAGATGTATGCTTTTTCTGGTGGTAAAACAACCACTCATCATATCAAAAAAGAAAATTCCAATTGGCAAAGTATTACCATTGAAAACATCGCCATTAAAGCTGGGAAAATTGAAATCGGTTTTTTAGCAACTGGTATGGCAAATGCCTTTTGTTATATTGATGATGTAAGCTTGATCAAAGCTAAATAGCTTTCACTCACGTAATTTTTAAAGCCTTAAATTTTTAAACACAAAAGGCCATCCATCCAGATAGCCCATTATGATATAACCAAATTTAACCTGTTTTAATTTCTTTGTATGAGATCAAACAATAATTAAAAATAAAGCTAAAAAATAAGGTAAGTGTTATGGACTATCCTGCTTTAAAGCAATAAAATAGATTTCATTGTATTTTATTGCTACAATTATTTCATTTTCGCTTCATTATTAATCTATATTACTGAAACTTTTAATGTTTTGGTGGATGTTGGCTTTTTCTGTTACCGTATTCGCTTTAACTTTTTTCAGTACTACATTTTCAATGGGCAAGCTAGGTTCGCCCAATATCCTTGAGACAAATTTTACGGCTCCAGTTTCTATATTTTCCAGATAAATATTCTTAATGGGTGTCAATCTTTTTTCGACTGTTGGCACCAATGTTTTCCATTGATAAAGCACATCTGTTTCGATACCCAAAATCCCTTGATCAATTTTACCTGCACTTAGGTTTTTTGCATAAATATTTTGCACATAACCACCCATACGTTCGTTGGTTTTTATAAAAAGCAGGTGGTTTAGTTTAGCTCCATCTATAACTTTACAATTCTCTATCAGCACATTTTCTATTCCGCCAGAGAGTTCACTTCCAATAGCAACCAATTGATGCCCATTTTTAACTAAACAGTTACGAACAACTATATTTTTTGACGGTGTTTTTAAACGCCATCCTTCTGGATTACGACCAGATTTAATAGCAATGGCATCATCACCTTGATCAAAAGTGCAGTTTTCAATTAGCACATTTTGGCTCATTTCAGGATCGACACCATCATTGTTATGGCCATGCGCATATACTTTTACATTTCTGATCACCACATTTTTAGACAAATATGGATGAATAGTCCAAAAAGGGCTATTGGTAATTTTGATGCCCTCTATTAAAATATGCTCACTTCTGTTGAATTGTATAAATTGCGGTCTTAAATTGGCCGTATCATTTACCATTTGCCGATCTTTTACTGGGCTATATTCCATGCCCAAATTGTAAAGGCGCTTAATACTTTCCAGATGTGCCTTTGGACGGGAAAACCATTTTTTCCAGGTATCCATTTGCGCTTTAAGTTCTCCCTCGCCAGTAATCGCTACGTTTTTGCATTGATAAGCATAAATTAAAGGAGAATAGTTATAACATTCCATACCCTCCCAACTGCTGTGTACTGCAGGAAGATAATCTGCAGGATTTCCTGAAAAAAGTAAAACCGCACCCTTATTCAAATGAAGGTTGACATTACTTTTTAAATGAATTTTACCAGTTAACCACTCTCCTTCAGGTATCACTACAATGCCACCATTTAGTTTGTTGGCTTGCGTTATTGCCAGAGCAATGGCATTTGAGGTTTTAACTTGATCTCCCTTTACTGCACCAAAATCGATTATAGATAACTTTTTACAGTTCCTAAAATCTGGAATAGTAATAGTGGGCATTTTAAAAGGCGTTGCCACTGTAATCTTTTCTAGTTTTACAATAGTTCTATCTGGTATAAACGATAAACCAACTACAGCAAATAATATAAACGTGATGATCTTTTTAAACATATAAATTCGATTTGGATGAAGGAGGTGAGTGTTCGGTTAGCTCATGTGCAATATCAAATATAACTAATGCTAAATCTAAATGCATCCTGTGGCATCCTGTTAGGAAATGAATGTGTTAAACTTCTCAAATTAACCAACAGTACAGGATGCGCCAAAATAGGTAAATTGATATATTTGAGTTATACCAAATGTAATTATAATGAACTTTTTAAAGCTGAAACTCTTTAATACACTAATCGGAATTGGTATACTCGCATGTTATTGCAGCGTTTCCTTTGCACAACAACCCGGAAAAACAGATGCCATTTATTCGGGCGTGCCTTGGTATGATCAAAATGGAAAAGTAGTTAGCGCACATGGAGCAAATATCATTAAGGATAAGGACAAGTTTTATCTTTTTGGCGAGGCTCATACCGATACCAGTAATGCTTTTGTAGGTTTTAATTGTTATTCATCAAAAGACCTCAACAATTGGAAATTTGAAAAAATAGCCTTACCTGTGCAAGGTAATGGAAAATTAGGACCTAATAGAGTTGGTGAAAGACCGAAAGTAATGAGGAATCCTAAAACAGGTTTATACTTAATGTTTATGCATGTGGATACCTTGGGTTACAAAGATCAATTTGTAGGTTATGCCATTGCCAAAAATGTAACCGGACCTTATCAGTTTAAAGGGCCTTTGCTATTTAATGGTAAACCTATTAAAAAATGGGATATGGGTACTTTTCAAGACACAGATGGTAAAGCTTACCTACTTACCCATGGTGGGGTAATCCATCAATTAAGTAATGATTATCAGTCTATCGTTGCAGAAACTCATCCACAAATTACTAGTGGTTTCGAATCGCCTACCTTATTTAAAAAAGGAAACACTTATTATTTTATTGGCTCGCACCTTACCTCTTGGGAGAAAAACGACAATTATTATTATACGGCCAGCTCTTTAAGCGGCCCATGGAAATCTAGAGGTTTAATAGCACCTAAGGATAAACTGACTTGGAACTCACAATCTACTTTTGTATTGGCTATTGGAGGCAGCAAAGAGACTACTTATATGTATATGGGCGATAGATGGTCTTACCCTAGGCAACTATCTGCGGCTACGTATGTTTGGCAACCCCTTACCTTTAACGAGGAAGCAATAAGTATCCCAAACTATTTAGATTCTTGGACTGTAGATCCGAATACCGGATTAACCTATGCAAAAAAGAGCGACCATACCATTATCGAGAACAATAGTGATTTAATTACCTATACAGGCCAATGGCGTACAGCTAACCATGAAAACAAACTGGTAAAAAGAGCACTAACGTTAAATAGCTCATCTAAAATTACCTTTAAGGGTACACAGATTGGTCTTAAAACAATAGTATTACCAGATAATGGCTATGCTAAAATCATATTAAAAGATAAAAAAGGAAAAGTTATGGTAGAGAACTTAGTAGATATGTATGCTAAATCCCCAACTTCAACTTTGGTATTCCTTAGTCCTATTTTACCAAGAAACGAATATATTTTAACTGTTACGGTGGCTGGAGAGAGACCAAACTGGTCTGATAAGAAGAAAAATGATTATGGTAGTACTGCTAATTACATCACTATAGATCAATTTCTGATCAAAGAATAAATACAGGTGTGTTATGAGCTGAATTCTATTAGGGTTACGTTCTATTAGAGAATTGCAAAAGGGCGGCTTGTTTATTCCAAACCTTAAAATTAAAATGTGTAATGGTTATCAAACAAGAAAGCTACTCATCCAAGTAGCTTTCTGTTTATGAAACCAAAATTACAACTGTTTCTAATTTGTATGATGATTAGAACAATAATTAAAAATACATGCTATTCGTTAATTTAGCATCCTGTACTATGCTGAATAGGATTTGAAATGCTTATTTTTTGAACTATTGAGGGCTTAAATATTGTTTTATCCCTTAAATAAGCCACGATAACGTTTGCGCATTTTTATTTATTTTTGCCTTACTTAACTAATTCCCATCTGGTTTTACCACACTACTTCTTAAACTCTCAGGCCAGTTCCATTTAGCTATATCATCTGGTTTGGATGGATCAAAAATTTGTTTTGGATCAATCAAGAACTTAGCTAATGGTAACTTAGCTGATTTTATCCCTTCCACTATGCAACGAGCAATCTCGTATGCACCATAGGTATTAAAATGAGTATTATCAGCTAATGCTTTATCTTGCCCCGGATAGGTATTTGCAGGGTAATGAACAAATGCCTTTTTTGAGGGTTCTTCGCCCATGGCATTAAATAAAGTAGTAGTTAATTGGTTTAGATCTATTAACGCTACATTTTCGCTAGCGGCCACCTTTCTGGCTGCATCTGGGAAATCGCCCAAGGTATTTTCCATTTTGCCATTTGCATCAAATTTCCTTCTGGCGGTTGGAGTAACAATAACAGGAATTCCACCTTTTTCTTTTGCACGTTTTACATATAACTTTAAACGTTCGGTGTAAGACTTGTAAGCGCCATCATTTGCACCTTTATCTTTCTGATCATTATGGCCAAATTCTATAAAAAGATAATCGCCAGGTTTCATCACGCTGATGACTTTGTCTAATCTGTTACTTCCCAAAAAAGAACCTAAGGTTAATCCAGATTCGGCATGATTGGCAATAGCCACAACTGGCTTAAAAAAACGAGGTATCATTTGCCCCCACGAAGCCCAAGGTTCGCTATCGCCATTTACTACAGTAGAGTTACCCGCTAAAAATACAGTAACCTGATTTTCTACTTTTTTGATTACTATATCCTTTAATGTAATGTATTGATCAAACTCTAAGGTCAGTTTATCGTCCCAATCTAACTTGGTTAGCTCCCTATCTTTTAATTTAACATTTGATTTGGCATCAATTTTTCTGTCTTTTATGTTTACTACAAATGTTTTAGTTATAAATTTCCCAGCTTTGGTTTTTACGTTTTCTAACATTAACCTACGTGATTCGGCCTTAACAAAAGTACCATGCGCACTACTTAAATTTAAAGTGACTTGGTAATTGCCTTCAGGTAGTTTAACGGAGAAATAGAAAGGGCTATTTGCTTTGTCTAAATTGGTATCAAAATCGAAACCTGCGCCATTGGCAGTAGTGTAACTAGGTAGCTTTTTAGGTTGGCTAAAATCGAATTTAAACGTTTGGCTAACCTGTGCTATTAAACTGTTACTCAGTAGTAACAATCCTGTAAATAGCATATTTCTTTTAAAGTTCATCTGGTTTTTATAAATGGTTAATTATGTGGGAGATTTTTCCAATTATCCTCTCCACTCAAATTTACCATTCCCTTTGCAAAAAGGTATCCTGTACTGTGCTGTTTGGACCAAGTTAAGGTAACTAATTAGCAATAGCATTAAGGTTAATTTTACCCGATTTTAGCGATTTACCATTTACTTCTAAAGTGATTGGCCCTGCAGTTTTAGCAGATTGTACCAATACTACTAACTTCCCACTAAATAATTTCATCGTCGGCTTGGTAAAAGGCTCCAAAGAAGTGGCATCTCCATTACATACGGCTTTAAAAGCACCATTTCCATTTACCTTAAAATTTAGTGCTGTTGTTTCGGTTGGACAAGGGTTGCCATTTTTATCAAGCACTGAAACAGTTACAAATGCTAAATCCTTACCATCAGCGGTAATCTGTTTTCTATCTGTTTCTAATTTAATCTGATAAGCTTTGCCAGCTGTAACTACTTTTTCTTCTGCAACTGGCTTTCCATTTTTATCCAAGGCCACTACTTTTAATGTACCAGGCTCGTATTTCACATCCATCCACATTAATCGGTAACGGTTTTGATTGGTAGATTTATCCTTTTTCCGGATGCCTAAACTTTTACCGTTTAAAAATAATTCGGCACTGTCATAACTGGTATACACAAAAACCGGTGTTGTTTCCCCTTCACGTCCTTCCCAATTCCAATGAGGTAAGATATGAAGTGTAGGTTTTTCTGTATTCCAGCGGCTTCGGTATAAATAGTAACGATCTTTAGGCAGCCCTGCCAAATCAGAGATACCAAAATAAGAACTTCTTGATGGCCAGCTTTCATCGTAGGGAGTTGGTTCGCCCAGGTAATCAAATCCAGTCCATACAAACTCTCCAATTACCCAAGGCTTGTCATCTTGCATCACAAAATCATCATCAGGTACATTAGACCAACTACAATACTCTAAATCGTATGAAGAGCTTTGCAAATCATCATATTTCTTATCCTTAGCCTTAACTACAGGAAATTTATAAATGCCTCGAGAACTTACCGTAGATGCTGTTTCTGAACCTAGAATAAAACCTTGGGGAAATGTTTTATTAGCTTCCTCATATAAATGCACCCTATAATTTAATCCTGGAATATCCATGATAGCCCCAAAACCAGATTGCATTACAGATTTAACTTGATCCATACCTACAGTTACCGGTCTTGTTGGATCTTCTCTATGAAAAATATCTTGCAACCATTTTGCTCTTTTTACACCTTCGGCACCGAATTGGTCTGGCACCTCATTACCCGAACTCCACATCACAATAGAGGGATGGTTTTTATTGGCTTTAACCAAGTTTACAATATCTTTTTCTGCATCAGTATTAAAATACAAATGGTAACCATTTTGCACTTTTGCTTTTGCCCATTCATCAAAACTTTCGGCTAAAAACATAAAGCCCATTTCGTCGCATAAATCTAATTGTTCTTTAGAGGGCATATTATGGGAGCTACGAATGGCGTCGCATCCCATTTCCTTTAAAATAACCAACTGTCTTCTTAGAGCTGCGATGTTAATTGCTGCACCTAATGGACCCAAATCGTGATGTAGACAAACTCCCTTAAACTTACGCACTACACCATTTAAACTAAAACCCTTACCAGCAGTAAATGCGATCTCCCTAATGCCAAATCTGGTTTTAACCACATCTTTTAACACCTTACCCTCGTAAACATTTACTACCGCAGTGTATAAATAAGGTGTTTCTGGGCTCCATAGTTTAGGATTAGAGACCTTAATATTTTGATCCATTTGATTGCCAAAACTAGCAGTAGAAGTATCTGAAGCAACCACAATACCCTCCTTATTCAAAATCTGTGTAACCAAATGCAAGTTGCTATGGCTTAACTCTGTTTTGATATTTACCTTGGCAAATGCTGGTTTAATAATAGGCGTAGTTATGGTAATGCCCCATTGTTCGATACTCTTTTCTTCTTTAATAATTAAACGGACATTTCTATATAAACCAGCACCAGGATACCATCGGGATGATTTAGGTTTGTTGTTAAGATGAACTGCTAGCAGGTTTTCTGCTTTAGCATGTAGTTTATCTGTAATATCAACATAGAAATAATTATATCCATAATTCCATTGTACAACCAATTCCCCATTAAGATATACCTGTGGTTCGCTCATGGCACCATCAAATTGCAGTATTACCTTTTCATTTGTTTTTAATTCAGTTAATTTTATTTTTTTCCGATACCAACCATCACCAATATAGGGCAAAGCACCTGTCCTACCCGTTTTTTCGGTCGCCACCGTTTCTCCATTTTGCGTAATTGCTGTAACCTGTTTATCAATTTCCTTATCAAATGGACCCGTAATTGCCCAATCGTGAGGCACTGTAACCGTTTCCCATTTGCTATCATCAAAGTTGTTTTGAATTGCATTGGGGTATTGTCCTTTTGCAAACTTCCACCCTTCCTCTAGCAAAATCTCTCTTCTTTGCGCTAAAACATCTAATCCTGTAAGAAAGAACAATACAAACACTAGAAAAAGTTGAGAGATATGGTATTGGGTTGGAAAATGATTTTTGAACAGGTTCATACAGCTTAATCGGGATATCGAATAAAATTTCTTTTACGAATTAAAGAAAAATTTGCAACAATAACCGTCGATTTGACAAATATTAAACCTATTATTTTAAACTTATAAAATTACAGGTAAGTATTGGCGAATTGATAACCACCTCCAATGCCAATGTGTATCATTTTTACAACCTAAAAGAATACTTAATCAAATTGTAATTGATAGCATAAAAATGTCTATAAATTAATAATGCCCTTTAAGGTATAACACGTTTAGTTATTTGATAAAATAACACATCCAGCACAGTACAGTACATGACGGTACAGCAAAATTAAAATTTTAATTTCCTCCTAGCTAACCAAATATCCTCTCCAAAAAAATGATGTAACTGCTTAAGCAGACAAATTTTAGTTTAAATTATTTTTCGATTTACAACACATAAAATTAAACCAATGAACGAAAATGCAAACGATTGCGTAAAACATCTTTAAGGTTAATTAATTTGGCTTAAAAGCAAAAATAAGAACACATACTAATTTATTGATCGTTGCTAAATACTATTCATATAATTAAATCATTTCTAACCAAATAAATAATAACTATGTATTTAAAACTACATCCAAGGTCGTTTCATAGGCGACAAACATCTAGCAGCAAAAAAGCCCTAATTATGGGTTTTTCAGCGCTAACCTTGTTGATGAATACTCCTGCAATGGCGGTATTCCCTATCAACAATGAAAATCCGATAGTAAAAAAGTTTGATGTAATTGTGAAGGGGAAAATTACTGATGAAACTGGTGGAGTTGTACCTGGAGTTGGTATCAAACTTAAAAACACAACTTTATCTACTGTAACCAATGAGGATGGTACTTTCACCATCAATGTTCCAACCGGGACTGAAAATCCCACTCTTGTGGTATCCTATATTGGTTATGCAGTTCAAGAGATAGTAATTGGCGGGCGCACCAATATCAACGTTAGCTTAAAAAGCACAGTATCAGACCTTGACGCTGTAGTAATTGTTGGTTACAATACGGTAAGAAAAAGCGATGTAACCGGCTCAGTAGTAAGTATTGGCGCAGAAGAAATTAGATCGAGGCCAGTAACCAATGCCCTACAAGCCATACAGGGCAAAGCAGCTGGGGTGGATATTACTTCGAACGAACGCCCAGGGCAATTAGGAAGCATTTTAATTCGTGGGGTCAGATCGCTTACCGCTAGTAATTCGCCCTTATTTGTATTGGATGGAATACCGCTACAAGCGGGGGGTATCGATGCCATCAATCCAAATGACATTGAAGCCATCGACATTTTAAAAGATGCATCTGCTACGGCGGTATTTGGTTCTCGTGGAGCAAATGGTGTAGTGTTGGTTACCACAAAACGAGGAAAGGTTGGTCAAGTAAAATTAGATTACGTGGGTACATCTACTTTTGAACAGTTAGCTGACAGAAATGAAATGATGAATTCTGGACAATACATTGAATTTAGAAGAGATGCCTACCGCAGAACAGCCTTCTTAAATTCGATAAATGGAACAACTACGCCACCTATTTACCCTTATCCTCTGGTAGCTACACAAACTGCAGATAGGGATATTTTTAAACAGGATGCCAATATGATTACAAACCTAGATAAAGGTTGGGTAAATGGTGTTTTTGATGGAAGCCTAGTACCTACAACTAATTGGGGTGATTTAGTAACTAGAACCGGTATTACGCAAGATCATATATTAAGTGTAAGTGGTGGTACAGAAAAGATCAAAGCGTATGGATCTTTCGGATACTTAAATCAGTTAGGAACACAATTAGGACAAGATTTTGAAAGATACAGTGGTAAAGTAAGTATTGAGGTTAATCCAGTAAAATGGTTTAAGATGGGTGCCAATATTACTGCTAATTATGGTCTTCAAAATTATGGCTTTCAATCTGCGAGTGCTTCTGGTGCAGGCAATATTTATTTTGCAGCCCGTGGGATGTTGCCTTTGGCTATCCCCTTTGATGCAAATGGGAATAGAATCAACCTTCCAGGTGGCGATGTGAATATCCAAAACCCTGTTTTAGAAGCGGAATATAACATTAACCTACGTAAAACATTAAGAACAATTGGTTCTGTTTTTGCTGAGGTTAATTTATTAAAGGATTTAAAATATCGCATTAACTTTGGTCCAGATTTTTCTAATTTCTACAATGGAAGATACCAAGATGCAAAATCGGTAAATAGAGATGCAGGTATACCAGGTTCTATTAACAACTTAGCTAATTTAAATCAGAGTAACCGTTTTGCTTATACGCTAGATCATTTATTATATTACGACAAAACCATTAACAAACACAATTTTGGTTTAACCTTATTGCAAAGTTCCTCCTCTTTTAGAGAAGAATCATCAGCACTAACTGGAAGCAAACTTTCATTACCACAATCACTATGGTACGGCTTAAATACTGGCAACATTACCGCATTAGACGGATTTGATACGAATTTGAGAAAATCTACTCTCGCATCATACATGGCGAGGATAAACTATAGTTTCAACAGCAAATATCTTTTAACTGCTTCTGCCCGTTGGGATGGTGCTTCACAATTGGCTGCTGGTAATAAATGGGATTTTTTCCCTTCTGCGGCAATAGCATGGCGTTTAGATCAGGAAGATTTTGTTAAAGATATTAAATGGGTAAGCCAACTTAAATTAAGGTTAGGTATGGGCAGTACTGGTAACTCTTCTGTAGATATTGGTAGTACGCTAGGCTTACTGCAACCATTAACTTATACATTTGGTAGCTCAGCCCAAACAGGATATGTATCTTCTGATGCATCTTTAGCAAACCCTATTCCTTTACCTAACAAATTATTGAGTTGGGAAAAAACATTGCAATACAACCTTGGTTTAGAGTTTGGTCTATTTAACAATAGAATAAGTGGTTCCTTAGATCTTTACAAGTCTAAAACAACAGATCTCATTCTACTTAAATCTATTGCCTCTATTAATGGATATACAAGGTCTTATGATAATATTGGTTCTACCAAAAATAAAGGATTAGATTTAGTGATCAACTCTGTAAATCTAAAAACCAGTGATTTTACTTGGGAATCTACACTAAACTTCTCTATGAGTAAGGATGAAATTGTTAAGTTAGATAATGGAGATATGGTGAATGATCGCTTCTTTTTAGGGCAAAGAAATGGAGTAGCTTATGATTTTGTTAAAGAAGGAATTTGGCAAAATACAAAGGCAGATTTGGATGAAATTGCTAAATACAAATTAAATGGTGTAATATTTAGTCCAGGAAACGTAAAAGTAAAGGATTTAAATAAAGACTATAAAATTGACGCCAATAATGACCGACAAATTTTAGGGCATTACAACCCAAGTTGGACAGGTGGACTAACGAATAGCTTTAATTATAAGAACTTCGATCTTTCTATTTTTATAGTAGCTAGGTATAATTTCCTAATCCAAACAGGTGCTGAAGCGCTTCAAGGCCGTTTTGCTCAACGAGTTGTAGATTATTGGACACCCACAAACCCAACAAATAGTTACCCTGCTCCGAATTATGCAAGTGCAAGTGGCGACCAATACATTAGTGCTTTAAATTATCAAGATGCTTCATTTATTAAAATAAGAAACATATCCTTAGGTTATAATTTCTCGGAAAAAGTAGCTAAAAAGTTAACCTTATCTAGATTAAGAATATATGCACAAGCTGTCAATCCAGGACTGATTTATTCCAATGTTAAATGGATTGATCCAGATTTAGGTGGTTCTACCTTTAACCGTGGAGCAGTTTTTGGAATTAATGCAAGCTTCTAATTCATAAATATGAGACCATAATGTGTTTTAAAACACGCAGAAGGTTTCATCACAAATAAAAATATAAAAGGATGAAAAAATTTATAAATATAATTACAGGAATGGCCATGTTAGGTGGATTGATGATTCTCCCTACTTCCTGTAAAAAAAGTTTTTTAGATGAAAAGGTGATCAACTCACATAATACCTCAGAATTTAAAACAACATTGGGTTTAGATGGATTGGTAATTGGCATGTACCAAGGTTTAAAATTTCACTTTAACTATACTTGGGCTTACACTACAACTAATTACGGAGTAGATGAATTTACGGTAGGCGGAGATAGAACAGAACAAATGTTTAACTCCTATGATGGTAATTTCAATTCGTTATCTGGAGATATTGCAGTGGTTTGGGATAACATGTATGGAAACATCAACTCTGCTAACATTGTAATTGAAAACATACCTCAATTTTATGAGGGAGCAAATAAGAATACTCGTTTAGGTGAAGGTTACTTTATGCGTGCTTTTGATTATTTTAAATTGGTAAAACAATTTGGAGGTGTACCTTTGAAGCTAAAACCATCAGAAACTATTCAGGAAGAGTTCACTAGAAACACTGCGAAGGAAGTTTATGATCAAGTAATTAAAGATTTTACCGAAGCGTATAATTTATTGCCAATTGCACCTGCAGAAACAGGTAGAATTACCAAATGGGCTGCAGCTCACTTTCTAGCCAAAGCATACCTTTTCCGTGCAAGTGAAATTAATAACGATTGGAATGGCCCAACTAAAACAGAGGATTTAGAAAATGCAATTAAATATGCTGATTTAGTAATCAATAGTGGAAGCCATACGCTTGCTAATAACTTCAGCGACTTATGGAACTTTACGGTACCTGATGGACCAAATGAGACCAATAAAGAGATTATTTTGGCGGCTCAATTCTCTAACAATACTACCACTTATGGTCGTTATGGAAATCAAATACACTTATACTATCCCTCTATTTACCAAACTGTTGGTGGCATGGTTCGGGATTTAGCAGGTGGGCGAGAATTTCAAAGAATGAGATCCACTGATTATGCCTTAGACGTATTTGATCGTGTAAACGATTCTAGATTTTGGAAGAGCTTTAAAACCAGATATGTAAGTAACAATCCAAATTCTGCACCAAAATGGACTGCAGCAACTGCTCCTACTCCTGCACAAGTTGGACAAGCAAAGTTTGTAGGTGGAGAAGAAGCAATATTATATATTGTTAATAATGCTAGAGATACCAGATATACTGCAGCTGATGTAAATTCTGCCAGCCCTTTACCAACCGATATTGGTCGCCGTAAGCCAAACATGTTTGTTAGGTATTTTGCTGGTCAACCACAAAGCTATCTAAATGGACATGGCAATTATGGAGTTAGCCAATGGGTAGCACTATCTAAATTTATGGATGGTTCTAGAAACTTAGTAGCTTCACAGTTTGGACAACGCGATGGCATATTGGCTAGGCTAGCTGAAACTTATTTAATTGCTGCAGAAGCACAAGGTAAATTGGGCAGGTATGCACTAGCTATACCTTATCTTAATAAAGTTAGAGATAGAGCGGCGTATAAAGAAGGAGAAAATAGAGAGAGTTATGTTGATGGTGGAGTTTCTTACAAAACCAATCCCTTAACAAATGCTAGTGCATTATCATCTTATTCAGATAAAAACACTTATTTCGAATCTAACAATCTTACTGTAACAAATAGTACTACTTTAACAGCAATGCATTTAAACAGTGAAGCAGATATCTTCAACTCTACTAATGAGTTTTACGACAATGTTGGTGCCGGATCGCAAGCAGAAAAATTTACAGCATTTATATTAAACGAGCGTTCTAGAGAACTTATGGGTGAGTTGATGAGATGGGAAGATTTGGCTCGTACAAAAACATTGGTTGCAAGAACCGCTGCCTTTAACTTAGAGGCAAAACCTATTGCAAGTAAACACTATCTACGTCCAATTCCACAGTCGTTTTTAGATGTACTTAAAAGTGGTGGTGCAGCATTAACACCTACACAAAAACAGGCTATGCAGAACCCAGGCTGGTAAGCCAAATTATGAAAATAAGGGGCAATTAACTTAAGGTTAGTTGCCTTTTTTTTGGAGCCCAACATTCAATAGGTGCTCAAATTAAATATAGCAATTTCGGCTCGTGCTCCAAATCTTGCAGAAACCATACTTGTTCCTATTCCTTTAGAAACATAGAGTTTAGGATCTTTCTCTTTATACCATCCTTTAACATACTTTCCACTTCCTTGAGGTAAAAATGGGATAAATCCAAAAATATTAATTTGGCCACCATGCGTATGTCCTGAGAGGATAAAATCCACTTCAATATCCTTAATCTTTTCTGATATCTGTTCGCTGTATTGAGGACAATGATTTAAAATTATATGATAGTCACTTTTTTTAAAATGCGTTAAAGAAGTTTGAATATCAGCATTCCCAGCTACATAATCATCTACTCCTGTTATAGCTATGGTTTTGTTATAGAAAGAATATTGCGTAGTCTCATTTACAAGTAATTTGCAATTGTTGGCTTCGTAAACATTGCTCAGTTCAATTAAGTTAACTTTCCCCCAATACTCCCAATTCCCTAAAATTGCAACCTTGCTGATGTCTTTATCAATTAGTTGTAGAAAGTCATTAAGCAACGATACGTTTTGAGCTTTGTCTATCGCATCACCTGTAATCACGATTAAGTCAGGTTTCAATTTATTAAGCTTTTTTGTAAGTTGGGTTAATTGATAATTTACTGACTGAAGGTGTAAGTCGGATAGCTGAACGATTTTTATGTTCGTTCCATCTGGGGTTGCAGAACCAATAAAAAATTCGTTTACCTCTATAAAAAATTTCTCAATCCAAAACGCATCTGTTAAAAAAAGTGTAGTGGTAGCAAATGCTCCTATCTTTATAAATTTTCTTCTTGATATGGGCATTTTTAATGATTAAAGATTTAGATTGTCAAATTTAGTTTTTTATCCAACAATTATAGATCAATAAGTTTCAAGATTAGCCTACGCATCAAATTATTAAAAAAAAGCAGCTATAAGCCTAAACTTAACTGTCCCCCCTTGTAAGGAAAATCTTCTTTTCCATTTAAAAAATATTCTTCTATCACATTAAACTGTTGGATGGTTTCGCTAAATTGTCTTAGTACAATACTATTGCAATCAAACTCTGCTTTTACATCTTGTAATAGATACGATGCAATCTGGATATTTTGTTTATCCAACTGTCTGGCTATAGACATGTGCGGATCTCTGCTTGCAAAAATTGATTTTAAGGGAAAATCCTTTTGAAGTTTTTGCATAAATCCTTTTGTAGTAATTTTAGATTCTTTATCAGGCGCAATAAATAATGCTCCATTTAAGTAATTTTTAACGCCATCAAGGCTGATATGGAATGGCGACTTTGTAGCGCAAAAATCTTTCAGAAAAGCCCGTATGATAAACAATTCTTCCCTATTAGCCTCAAATTCAATTAAGGTAATGTGGGCATTTGAATGTCTGCTATGAAACCATCCAATGGCTTTTGTCAACAAATCTTTACAATCTTTAACCTGATCCATTACATCAGTAGATGGATAAATTGCTATAGAATACCTATTCTTCATGATTTTAATTACTATAAATATTAGCTAATATACTAAATATATTAGTAATTAAAGTGTTTTTTAAAAATAAAAGGCTTCCTGAATAATCAGAAAGCCTTTTATACTTATAAATTATAAATTAATTAAGGATAGGTAGAAGCCAATACATTAACGGTATCGCCTTGTGCAGCTAAATAACGTTCTGCATCTAAGGCCGCCATACAACCAGAACCCGCAGCAGTAACCGCTTGGCGATAATAGTGATCTTGCACATCGCCACAAGCAAATACACCTTCTAAATTGGTCTTAGAAGTGCCAGGGATGGTTTTTAAATAACCAGTATCATCCATATCTAACCAACCTTTAAAAATATCAGTATTTGGTTTATGACCAATAGCTACAAAGAAACCCTCTACTGCAAGCGTAGATTTCTCGTTGGTTTGGTTATTTACAATTGCCAAGCCCGTAACATTTTTACCATTACCTAAAACCTCTGTTGCTTCAGAATTATAAATTACTTCAATATTTGGTGTAGTTAATACGCGATGAACCATTGCTTTAGAAGCTCTAAATTCGTCTCTACGTACCAACATATATACTTTTCTACATAGTTTAGCTAAATAGGTAGCTTCCTCAGCAGCTGTGTCGCCAGCGCCTACAATTGCTACATCTTGTCCTTTAAAGAAAAAGCCGTCGCAAACGGCACAGGCAGAAACGCCAAAACCATTGTATTTTTGCTCGCTCTCTAAACCTAACCATTTTGCAGTTGCCCCTGTAGCAATAATTACGGTATCTGCAGTTATGGTTTTAATTTCATCAACTACTACTTTACGCGGAAAAGAAGTGAAATCTACAGAACTTACGTAACCAAAACGAATTTGTGTTCCAAAACGTTCTGCCTGTTTTCTAAAATCTTCCATCATCTCAGGCCCCATAATTCCAGCAGGGTAACCTGGAAAATTATCTACATCTGTAGTTTGTGTCAACTGACCACCCATTTCCATACCTGTATACATTACAGGTTTAAGATCTGCACGAGCCGCATAAATAGCTGCTGTATATCCCGCCGGACCAGATCCAATTATTAAACATTTAACGTGTTCTATTTCTTCAGACATTCTTCTTAACAATTCGAAATGTATCAAATCTTACACAAAATTACTGCTTTATAAATTTATTGGCAACATTGCATTGTCAACATAGTTTACTTATTAACAAAAAGGCCTATTGTTTTTTACAATAGACCTTAAATGGATAGTTTATGCTTACTTTTTATAGATAGAATTATCAGAACCTGTACTACTTATTGATGCTTTACCATTTTTATTTGGGCTAGTTTTATAAGCGATGTCATTATCATTGCCCAAGGTTCTTATGGCAACTACCTTATCAAGATGTACCTCATTATCGCTACCCATAACCTTAACATTTTTTGCGTAACCAATAATGGTAATGCTATTTTCGTTTCCCGTTATGTTTACATCTTCGCCATTACAAGTAATTGTTTTATTTAAATTATTGCCTGTTATGGTTTTAAGCTTAGCTTTTGTAGTACCATAACTGGATTTCTTTGTTGGATTTGTTTTGATACTGGCATTACCATTTTTTGTTTCAATTTCGGTTTCTGCTGTTTTAATTTTTACATTTCCACCTTGTACTTTAATTTCTTGAGCCTGGCTCAAAAAAGGTAAAGCGAAAAGCGCAACAATAGCTGCTGCATTTCTAATTTGCTGTAAATTTTTCATAGGTATAAATTATTTACGTTTAAATTGATGAGCCTATCATGATAACTTATCAGTGGGAATGATCTACCAATTTTGCCTTAAAATTCTGCAAACTAGGTAAGTGGAAAGTAACTTCTTTAAAATCATGATGATTCATATAGATAGATGTTGAAAAAACAACAAAGAATATGCCATTAAGGTTTATTCGCTTTTAATACTCGCAAAAAATTTCCACCTAGTATTTTTTTAACCTCTTCTTCTTTATAACCTCTTTTAAATAGTGCGGCAGTTATTTTAGGATAATCAGCTACACTATTGATGCCTAATGGAAACGATTCAGCCCCATCAAAATCGGCACCCAAACCAACGTGGTCTATACCAATGAGCTTTACGATATAATCTATATGATCTACTAATAATTCTATGGTTGGCCTTGTGGCATCAGCATCTTGCTGATGTAATGAAATCAGTGTATCAATAGCGTTGCTTCTACCATATTTAGCACTTAATGCTTTAAGTTCTGCATCGTACTTAGCGAAAAATAATTTTTGCTTGGTGTTGTAAGTAGAATCTAAAAAGCCACTATAAAAATTAAGGGAGATCAAACCACCGTTTTTACCTATTGCTTTAATCTGTTCGTCTTTAAGGTTACGTGGCACTGGATTTAATTGGTACACACAGCTATGCGATACCAGTACTGGTTTAGTAGAAACCTGAATGGCATCAAAAAAAGTTCGCTCTCCCACATGAGATAAATCGACCATTACGCCAAGTTTATTTAATCTTTTAACCACTTTTTTACCAAAATCGTTTAAGCCAGCATTTTCTATTTTTATTTTCCCCGATGTTTCTTCGGCAGCAGAACTTGCCCAAGGGGTACTGTTGTTCCAAGTTAGGGTTAAATAACTCATTCCTCTTTTCGCAAGCTTATCTAGGTATTGCATATTGTTTTCGATCATGTGCCCACCTTCTACCCCAATCATGGCGGCAAGTTTATTTTCAATCACTGCTTTTTGCAGTTCTGTTGCCGATCTTACAAGTGTAATTTTCTCAGGATAGCGCTTAATCAAACTATACAACGAATCAATTTGCTGGTTGGCTATTGGATACCCACCTAAATGGTCGCACCAGATTGAAAATACCTGAACATCCAATCCGCCAGCTTTAGCCCTAACCAAATCAAAATTCCCAGTGGTTTGTAGCTTACCAATGTCAATTCCAGATTTAATCTGGTTGAATAAAATATCGCCATGTGTATCTACAACAACTGCTTGTTCGTGCACACTTTTAGCCAATTGCCCATAAGCAGTTATAGCACATAAAAATAAAGTTATTGCAATGCTGATTTTTTTTAGGTCCATAAATATTGTTATTATTTATTTACTGCTAATGTTAGCTATTTGATAAAATCAATTGATGGTACCACTAGCATTAGATTGATTTTGTTTTTTACTTTCTTCTTGTGGAATACCTTTAATGTAAAACTCGCTATCCTTTCCCCTATTGTACAACCATTCCCCTTCTTTTTCGCCATTTAGATATTTTCCAGATTGTATCACATTGCCATTGCGATCATAATTGTAAAAAGGGCCATTTTTCACACCTTTTTCGTAAGTTAAAATTGTCATCACGCTACCTGTTGGAAAATACCAGATCCATTCGCCAGTTTCTAAACCATTATCGAATTTTCCTTTTTGTGCAATAAAACGAGATCTGTCTTTTATAGAAAAGTGTGTTAAATATTCATCATTAAAATCTTGCACGTAACTATAAAAAACAAAATCGCCATGCTCTATAGTTAAAGATGCATCTTTAAACGACCCCGTATTTAGTAACTCATCGTAAAGGTTGTACCGCTTCAATACCCAAATATCTTGGTTGCTAATTTTACCAAACACACCATAAGAAGTAGCTTTATTTGGATCACTAACAATCTGATTTCCGTTAAAATAAATTGGTTTTACTTGGGCGATTACACTCAAATTAAAAGAGAATAGTATAAATAATATCCAATTTTTATTCATTGTTTAGTGCAGCAGCTCTACTTTCCTTCCTAATTAATTTTTTACTTTTCAAGCTAGATTTTAATTCATCCATTTCGTAAACATCTATTTGCAAACCGCTATGAAACATCCATTCGCCATTTTTTTTACCATCTACATAATTACCTGAGCTTTCCAAAACTCCCTTTCTTGTGTAACTCTTATATTCTCCATTCATTAGTCCATTGGTAAATTTTACGGTTACAAATACAGATCCATCTGGATAAAAAGTATACCAGTTACCTGTTTCTTTGCCGTTTTCAAAACTGCCAATTTGGGAGATGAAGCGATACTTATCCTTAATATAAAAGAAATTATTTGTGAGCGTATTAAAATACTCCACACTCATGTAATAGGTAAATTTACCATGTGGTATACTCAATTCTTCGTCCTTAAAAGATCCTGTTTGTAATAGATTGTCCCAAAGATCATATCTTTTAAAAGACCATAATTCTTCCGTACTTAATTTACCATAAACAGCATAGGAAGTTGCTTTTGTAGAATCTGCAGTAATTACATTCCCAGCAAAATAGATAGGTTTAACCTGCTGTGCATTAGCTGTAGCGATAATAAATAGAGAGAAGAGTAGTAAAGTAAATAATCTCATAGACTGGTACTAGGTTTGTATTACACCAACATTAAATGCTTTTTTTATTGGCGATTGATTTGCTACTTCGATACCCATAGAAATTACTTTACGTGTTTCTAATGGATCAATTACACCATCTACCCATAAACGTGATGCTGCATAATATGGTGTAGTCTGACTTTCATATCTATCAGTAATGGTTTTCAGCAAAGCTGTTTCTTTTTCTGGAGTAATGGTTTCTCCTTTGGCTTTTAGCGAGGCTTCTTCCATTTGCAGAATTACTTTTGCAGCTTGCGCACCACCCATTACCGCAATTTTAGCAGTTGGCCAGGCATAAATCAATCTAGGATCATAAGCTTTACCGCACATGGCATAATTACCTGCACCATAAGAATTACCAATTACGATGGTAAATTTTGGCACCACTGAGTTGGCCACAGCATTTACCATTTTTGCACCATCTTTAATAATCCCACCATGTTCCGATCTGCTGCCTACCATAAAACCAGTTACATCTTGCAAAAACACCAAAGGGATTTTCTTTTGGTTACAGTTCATGATAAATCTACTCGCTTTATCTGCACTATCAGAATAAATAACCCCTCCAAACTGCATTTCGCCTTTTTTAGATTTAACCACTTTACGCTGATTAGCTACAATACCTACAGCCCAACCATCAATCCTGGCTAAACCACAAATAATGCTCTGCCCAAATAGCGCCTTGTATTCTTCAAATTCAGAACCATCAACTAATCTAAGAATTACCTCTCTCATATCATAAGGTTTTTCCCTATTATCAGGTAAAATTCCGTAAATTTCTTGTTCGTTTAATTTTGGCATGGCCGATTTTATGCGGTCGAAACCAGCATGTTCTGGAGCACCTAACATGCTCATTATTTTTTTAATGCTATCTAAACATGCCTCATCATTTGGGTGTTTATAATCAGTAACACCAGATATTTCGCAATGCGTTGTTGCACCCCCTAAAGTTTCATTATCAATATCTTCGCCAATGGCCGATTTTACCAAGTACGAACCTGCTAAAAACACCGATCCTGTACCTTCAACAATCATTGCTTCATCGCTCATGATAGGTAAATAAGCACCACCAGCAACGCAAGATCCCATTATCGCCGAAATTTGTACAATACCATCAGCAGACATGATCGCATTGTTTCTAAACATCCTTCCGAAATGCTCCTTATCAGGAAAAATTTCATCCTGCATTGGTAAAAATACACCAGCACTGTCTACCAAATAAATAACTGGCAAACGGTTTTCCATTGCTATTTCTTGTGCCCTCAGGTTTTTCTTCGCTGTCATCGGGAACCAAGCACCAGCTTTCACTGTTGCATCATTAGCTACAATTAAACATTGCCTACCACTCACATAGCCAATACCTGTAACTACGCCTGCGCTAGGGCAACCACCTTGTTCTGCGTACATTCCATCAGCTGCAAAAGCGGCAATTTCTAAAAATTCAGAGCCTTCATCAGTTAAGTATTGAATGCGTTCTCTGGCTAAGAGTTTACCTTTGTCTTTTTGTTTTGCTGCATTTTTCTCTCCCCCACCTGCATATATTTTCTTCAACCGGGTTTTCAATTCATACACCAGTTGTTTATTTACATCTTCATTTTTATTGAATTCTATATTCATGTGAGCAAGTTAGATGATAATTTTATAAAACTAAAACCCATATTGGTTTTCAGTTTTGTTTATGCAATATGCTAAATTAAACATTAAAACGTTCTTGTTTAATATGCGACAGCTGATTATCGTTTTTTGCCTGCTTTCTAGCCAATTTTGTAGGGCCCAATCTTTTATTTTTCCGAAACTTGTTGCTCAAGGAACAACAATAGATAACTTAATGCCTACTAATTGGAAATTGATAGATAGCGCTAGTGGAGATCTCAATAATGACAAAACCGAAGACTTAGCTTTAGTATTGGAATTTGATAAGGCTGTAACCGAAAAACGTGCTTATGGCGACAATGAAACTGAGTTGATCAAAGAATTTCAGAAACCTAGGATCTTAGCAATTTACTTTAAGGATGCAAAAACAGGCAAGCTTTCTTTCGCCTTACAAAACAACAATTTTATGCTTCGTGCTAACGAAGGTGGTGCATTGGGAGAGCCTTTTAAAAAAATAAACATCGCAAATAATTGCTTAAATATTAGCTTTGAAGGTGGTAACGACTGGCGTTGGAAATTGAATTACCAATTTAAATATCAAACTAAAGATTGGCATTTAATTTTCGCAAATAACACTTACTACAATGCTACCACAGGCGAAATGGTAGACAAAGCTTATAATTTTAATACCAGAAGACTAATTGAAACCAAGGGAAACTTATTTAGTCGCAACAAAGCAAACCAAACTACCGAAGTAATTTTATACTTCTCTCAGCCAAGAACCTTTAATTCTTTTAGAAAACCTTGGACCTGGGAAATTACAAAAGACAACTTTTTATAAACCTATCCCTTAAATTTAATATGTTTGGATAAATAATCCATAACATGAATATTAACATTAATACACCTGCATTATTATTCCCGGCAATTAGCTTAATTATGTTGGCTTATACCAATCGTTTTTTATCGTTGGCAGCCTTGGTAAGAAGTTTACATGCCAAATATGCTGCAGATGGTAAAGATGGGATTATCCATAATCAGATTAAAAACTTGCGCTATAGGTTACGGTTGATTAAGAATATGCAGACTTTTGGAATCTGTAGTTTCATTAGTTGTATATTTTGCATGTTCTTTATCTATTTAGAAAATGAGCTAGCAGGAGAAATATTGTTTGCGATTAGTTTGTTATTTTTTATTGCTTCGCTATTTACATCGTTAGTGGAAATTAGATTAAGCACTAAAGCATTAGAATTTGAATTGAGTGATATGGAAGACCTTAAAGATCCTTCATTGGTTCAATACATTAAAAATAAATTTGATAAAGATTTACCTAAGTAAATAATAGTTTAATACAGTAACTTTCAGCTTTAGTTTTTGGTCTTTTCGATTTACTCTCTGTTCTTTCAGCTTTAGTCTTTCCGCTTTCAGATCTAAACTAAATTCCTATCCCTAAACCAAACCTCATCTGGAGCAGCTTTAAAATTCTGCATCTTTTCTATTAAAACGGCTGCATCAGTTTCGTTAAATACCAAATCTCTGTTGGTTTGTTTTAAAAAACGGTGTTCTACCATTACATCCATCTGTTTAAATAGCGGATCGTAAAAGCCACCAACATTTAAAACCCCAATTGGCTTACCATGTAAACCTAACTGCAACCAAGTTAAAACTTCAAATAATTCTTCTAAGGTTCCAAAACCTCCAGGCAAAATCACAAATCCATCAGCTAAATCGGCCATTTTTTGTTTACGTTGATGCATATTTTCGGTAATCAACATTTCTGTTAAACCCTTATGTCCAACTTCTTTATCCATTAAAAACTGAGGGATTACTCCAATTGCCTTACCCTTACGTTTCAATATTTCGTCGGCAATTACACCCATAACACCAACGCTTCCACCACCAAACACAAGTGCAATATCTTGAGCAGCCATGGTTTCTGCTAAATCTTCAATTGCTTTTCTTAAAACCGAGTCGCCATTAAAATTGGAACCGCAATACACACAAAGTGATTTCATTATTTTAGAATTTGAATTCAAAAATAATAAAAAAGTTGATGGCTCATAGTTAATAGTTGTTAGCATAAGTGCCCAATTCATTCGCTATAAACCATCAACTACGGTCTAAAAAAATTGTTTAATCTAAAAAGTAAACCTCAAAGTACCACCATACGTTCGCGGATCGCCGAGTACACCTGCATACAAACCCGCATTACCTGCAGCAGCTTGTAATTGTTCGTAATAGTTGGTATTGGCGATGTTTCTTCCCCAAACAAAAATCGAAAACTTCTCAGATCTAAAACCCAAACGAGCATTTAATAAAGAGTAACCCTCCACATTTAACACCTTAGATGGTGTTGCATTAGATGAATATCCCGAACGGTAACTTGCATCAGCTGCGATAAAATATCTGCCATTTTGTGTTGTTAAACTTCCAGGCACACTAAATTCACTTCCCCCAGAAATATTCCATTTTGATATCCCTGGCAATCTGCCTCCAGAAGCATCCTTAAATGCAACCTGAGTAGCTACATTGTTAACTAGCTCTGTATGGCCAGTTTCTTCCAAAGGCAATGGTGCATTGGTAAATTTATCATACTTCCCATCTAGGTAAGCAACTGCAGCATTTATGGTTAAAAATCTTTGTAGCTGGTAACTTCCATCAACTTCTAACCCTTTTACATTAACCTTTTCTGCATTGGCTAAGTAACCTCTATTTACACCCAGTTGTGGCGATTGCACATTAGTTTGATAATCTTTAATATCAGTATTGAAAGCAGTAACGTTAAATAATAAACCTTTTGTTGGTTTTGTTTTAACACCAAACTCATAATGTTGAACATATTCTGGCTTAACTACTGCTAAAGATAGATCCGCTTGCCCTGTTGAAGTAGTAGGCAATCCTCCAACATTCACTCCTACTGGTTTGTAAGCTGTAGAGTAAGTTCCATATACATTTAAATTAGGATTAGGCCTATAAGATAATGTTAGATTACCTGATAGATTGTTATTATCTGTACTGGTAGTAAATTGTTGATTGTTATAAACTGCCGCCTTTAAAGCAAGTAAATTTGCGTCTGTAGTTTGTAAGCCTCCGTAAGTTACCCTATTATAGTCAACATCTTTTTTGTCGTAAGTAAATCTCAATCCTGGTAAAACGTGTAAATTTTCTAAAAACTCCCAATCTGCCTGTGCAAATACCGCAGTACTTAATGATTTAATTGTAGAATTGGTTTTAATACCAAAACCATCTAACAAGCCTGGTGTTGCATATAAAGCTTGAGTGCCAGTAGCACTTGTTTGTACAAATCGCCACTGGTCTTTACCTACCTCTTCTGTTTGCCCCAAGCCCTGTAAGTTTTGGCTAAGAGCGAAAACACCAATTACACCACTTATCTTATCAGTGATATTACCAGCATACCTTACTTCTTGCGAATACTGGTCGTGGCGAGTATTACCTTGTGATTTGGTAAGTGCAGAAAATTCAGAAAAATCTCTATCATTCGTAGGATCCCAGTTCCAAAACCTCCAAGCTGTGGTAGAAGTAAGTGTTCCTTTTCCTATTTTATAATCTACATTTAAAGAAATACCACCAATAGATTGGTTATGTCTCCAAGGCGTGTTCGTTGCAATTTCTCTCGAAAAAGGATCAATTTTTGGTTGTTGATAGCCTAAATCTGAAACAATTTTGGCATATTGGCGATAAGCACTTCTTTCTGTAGTAGTAATTCCCGCAATTACCAATGGATAACCTGCCGGATGTTGGATACTTACATCGCCGCTTAATAACACTTGTAATTTATCTGATGGCGTGTAATACAACTGACTTTTGAAACCCAAATTATTTTGACCGCTATATTTTCTTTCTTCTTTGGTATTCCAGATGGTACCATCGCGTTGTGTACCTGATATTGATAATTTTGCAGCTAAATTTTTAGCTAATCCACCAGAAACTGAAGCCTTTGCTTGTATAAAATTATAGTTACCTACACTTAACTCTGCTTTTGCACTGGGCGTTTGCGTTGGCTTGGTAGTGGTAATGTTAAAAGCACCTGCTGTTGTATTTTTACCAAACAAGGTTCCTTGCGGACCACGTATCACCTCTATTTGTTCGATATCTAAAAAATCTGTAGATGTTGCAGCCGGACGTGCATGGTAAACACCATCTACATAAAAACCTACACCCGGGTCGATACCATCATTTGTTAAACCAAAAGTTGAGCCTAAACCTCTAATGTTTAATGTAGTATTTCTAGCATTTGAGGCATATAGTTGCACAGAAGGAACTAATTCCTTTAATCGATTAACATTAAAAGCACCAGCATTTTCTGCAGCTTGTCCGCCAATAACAGTTATAGCAATAGGCACGTCTTGCAACACCTCAGAACGTCTTCTAGAGGTTACCACGATCTGATCTAACAAGGCGTTTTCTACCAGCATTAACTCTAAAGGCGTATCTTGAAGTTTTAAAACTTGAAAATCTTGTGCTTTATACCCTATTGAACTTACTTGAAGATAAAATGGCACTTCCTGATTTGAGTTGATACTAAATTTTCCATTAGCGTCTGCACTTACAGAGATATTGGTTCCTCTAATTTTTACAGTAGCATGCGGTACTGCCGCACCATCTGCTCTTTTAACAGTACCTGTAATTTGGTTTTGTGCAAATACTGTGTTTGCTGATATCGTAAATAAGAATAAAATAAATAGAAATAAGTAATGATTTTTCATCGAAATGGATTAATAATTTATGGCGTTAATTAAATAGTCTACTAAATCTATAGAATATATCGGCAAATGTATTTTAAAATTATTAATTACCAAATTTTATTTGGAATTTATTTTAACAAAATTGTTTCAGCAAAATTATATATGGATTGGATTGCAGTTAAAGATCCAGAGCAAAAAAAATCAGCATATCTTAGAGACATGCTGATTTAGAAAATAAAAAATAATATATAAAGCTAATTAACTTAGAACTAATTGTCCCAGTGCTTCTTTAGAAAATCCTTTCAACTCATTCCCACGACCTTCTTTAATTTTCTTAACCCAAAATGGATCTGCCAATAGAGGACGTCCCACGGCAACCAAATCAAAATCGCCACGATCAAGGCGTCTTAGTAATTCATCTAAAGAACTTGGCTCCGAACTTTCGCCTGCAAATGCAGCTAAAAACTCACCTGTTAAACCAACCGAACCCACTGTAATGGTTGCTTTGCCAGTAACTTTTTTCGCCCATCCTGCAAAATTCAAATCAGAACCTTCAAATTCTGGCTCCCAGAAACGACGTTGTGAACAATGAAAGATATCTACACCAGCATCTGCTAATGGATTTAACCAAACTTCCATTTCTTGAGGTGTTTTTGCCAATTGATTGGTATATGCAGAAGGTTTAAATTGCGATAAACGAAGAATTACAGCAAAATCATCACCAACCTGTTTACGTACTTCTTTAACCACCTCTATACCAAAACGACTGCGTTCTGCTAGTGTTTTACCACCGTAGCCATCGGTACGTTCATTGGTTCCTTCCCAAAAAAATTGATCTATTAAGTAACCATGCGCTCCATGTATTTCAACAGTATTAAAACCTAAGCGTTTAGCATCAGCCGCAGCTTTACCATAAGCTATAATTGTATCTTCAATATCTTTTTCGGTCATTGTTTTACCGTTGGTATTACCCGGTCTATTTAAGCCCGATGGACCTTCAAATGGTTGTGAAGGCAGCCATCCCGAATGATGATTGTCCATTATACCCATATGCCAAATCTGTGGTGCAATGTTTCCACCAGCCGCATGAACTTTATCAACTACATTTTTCCAACCTGCCAAAGCAGCTTCTCCATAAAAATGTGGAATATTTGCGTCATTTGATGAAGAAATCCTATCAATAACAGTTCCTTCAGTAAGAATTAATCCTACTTCTCCTTCTGCCCTCTTTTGGTAATAGTTTGCAACATCAGCCGTTGGCACACCATTAGGAGAGAACGAACGCGTCATCGGCGCCATTACAATCCTGTTTTTTATGTTTAATGATTTTAAGCTAAATGGCCTAAATAATCTATCTGTATTCATCATATTAATCTATTTTTTTCAATGTTTAATAACTGTGAACAAATATATATCGGAAATTCCCGATATACCAATTTAACTTCATAGAGATGACAATAGATTGATTTATTAAGGCATAAATGAAAATGCTTTGACTAATTAAATAGCCTTGGTAGATTTTTTTTAGCAAAACAAATGCAGAAGATTTGTTAAATGGTAGTCGGGCTTTCCTTTAAATCTTTTTTGATTTCCTTCGTCAAGCTCAGGATCACATCCAAAAAGGATATCACTCCTACCGATAGCTATCGGTAACCGTTTATAGAAATTTTCAGTAGTTCTATTTGCAGTTGTAATGTGCCCAACCATAAATAATAGCAAAGTCTTTTGTTTTTTAAACCCGTATTGGAGAGAAAATCCTTTTACCAAAGTCCCCTTTAGGGGATTTAGGGGTAAAAGATTGTAACGAAAAGCGGGGCTATCGTAACCGATGCCCCGCTGTATTTGATTTACAAAAGTTATCAATAAATATAAAGCCTTTACGATTGCTTAGTTCTTAGCAATGACGCTTTAGTGTTTGTTCTTTCAACTTTCTGCCTTATCTCGTATAATTTGGTGCTTCTTTGGTAATGGTAATATCGTGAGGGTGACTTTCTCTCATACCTGCTGCAGTAATCTGTACAAACTGTGCTTCTTGTAAAGCTTCTATTGTTCCTGCTCCGCAATACCCCATACTCGCACGTAAACCACCAACATATTGGTACATTACCTCTGCTAAAGTACCTTTAAATGGCACACGCCCAACAATACCCTCAGGAACTAATTTTTTGATATCATCTTCAACGTCTTGGAAATAGCGATCTTTAGATCCTTGCTCCATGGCTTCGATAGAACCCATACCACGATAGGATTTGAACTTACGTCCTTCATAAATGATCGTTTCGCCTGGACTTTCTTCTACACCTGCAAATAAAGAACCGGCCATTACGGTACTTGCTCCCGAAGCTATTGCTTTGGCAATATCGCCAGTATGTTTAATTCCACCATCGGCAATAACAGGAACACCTGTACCTTTTAATGCCTTTGCACATTCGAAAACTGCATATAATTGAGGTACACCAACCCCTGCAATAATTCTGGTAGTGCAAATTGAACCCGGACCGATACCAACTTTGACAGCATCTGCACCTGCATCTGCCAAAAATTTAGCAGCAGCACCAGTAGCAATGTTACCAACTATTACTTGCAAATCTGGGTATTTAGCTTTTACTTCCTTTAATTTATCAACCACACCTTTAGAGTGACCATGAGCGGTATCAATTGTAATTACATCTACTCCAGCTTTAACTAAGGCATCAACTCTTTGCAAGGTATCAGCAGTAACTCCTACTGCCGCACCTACACGTAAACGACCTCTTTCGTCTTTACATGCAGCAGGATAGTTTTTAACTTTAGAAATATCTTTAAATGTAATTAGACCACTTAAATACCCTTCTGCATTAACCACTGGGAGTTTTTCGATTTTATGATTCTGAAGGATTTCTTCTGCCTGCACTAAATTGGTACCTTCAGGAGCAATAATGAGGTTATCTTTTGTCATTACCTCTGCAATTGGTCTTGCCATGTTTTTTTGGAAGCGCAAATCTCGATTGGTAATGATGCCTACCAGTTTATTATCTGCACTTACTACTGGGATACCGCCAATTTTATGCTCTTTCATAATCTTAAAAGCATCAGCAACCACTGCTGTCTCTAATAAAGTAACTGGATCTTGGATCATTCCACTTTCCGAACGCTTAACTTTACGTACTTCTTCGGCCTGTCTGTCAATCGTCATATTTTTATGAAGCATTCCAATACCACCATTTTGAGCAATGGCAATAGCTAATTCTGCTTCGGTTACCGTGTCCATAGCTGCAGAAACCAAGGGAACATTTAGCTTTATTTTTTTTGTTAAATAAGTGGATGTATTCACTTCACGAGGCAAAATCTCTGAATATGCAGGCACTAACAATACATCATCGTATGTTAAACCAGTGGCAATAAATTTTTGGGGATCGAGTTGCATAGCAAATAAATTAGGAGTTATTATTTGCCGGGCAAAGATAAGAATATAATCGTCAATATAAAAATATGATTACTTTTTGTTGTAAGGAGAAGAATTTATGATGTATTCTATTCTAACTTTTTATTCTTCAACTTCGCAATGTTGCCTTAACTGTTTTGGACCTTGTGGCCAAATAAAAGCCGTAGTCTGTTTTTTCCAACCCATGCTTTTATAGAAATCATCTGCACCAGGGGCCGCACTTAAGTTCACAAAATGATAATTAACCAATTGATTATTTAAAGTAGTTACCAAGTATTTCCCTAAACCTTGTCCCTGGTAAGCAGGATCTACTACAATATCAGCCAACATGGCGTAATATCTTCCATCTCCTATTATTCTGCCAAAAGCGATAATTTGATCATTATTATATATAAAAATTGTGGTAGTACTCAATTTAAAAGCTGAAGCAATTTCTTCTGCAACACGATGTTTCCAATTTACTTCTTGAAATAAATGGAGCACATTAGCCCAATTAATAGTAGTTAAATCTGGGTTGATTTTGTAAGTATAAGCAGGGTTTTCTGTAAGGATGATCATTGGTATATTTTTATCTACATGCTCTTTTTTCAGCGAACACTAGACATTGAGAATTGTTTTTTATTTTTTACCCACAACAACTTTTGTCATTGCCTCCCAACTCAAATAGCGGTTAGCTATCTTGTTTATTTCTTCTGCTGTTATCGTTTTTACTGTGTGAATGTATTTCTGATAATAACTGTAGTCTAAACCCGAAAAATAAAGATTTTTAAATTTATCGGCATGAGAAAAAGCATTTTCTAAACTGCCCAACATAGAGCCTAACATATAATTTCTCACTAAATTCAATTCTTCATCAGCAACAGCAGCTGTTTTTAGTAAATTGATTTCTTTTTCAATTTCTTGTAAAGCACTTGCACAAACATTAGTACCAACTTCTGTTGCAATAAAGAAATATCCTGCATCTTTTAGCGAAGCAATACCAGAACCTATGCCATAAGTATAACCTTTATCTTCTCTTATATTTGCCATTAAACGCGAACCAAAATAACCACCTAGCAGCGTATTTAGTATCTGCAAAGCAGGAAAGTCTTGGTGTTTGCGATTGATGCTTAGGTTTCCCATTCTAATAGCCGATTGCACTGCTTCTTCTTTCTCTACATAGATATCACTACCTGAAATGGGATTAAAATGAAATTGGTTAACTACCGATTGCTCATGATTTTCCCAGTCTTTTCCAAAAAACTGATTTAATAGATCAAATTCTTTATCTTCAAATTTACCAGCAGCGATGATGGTACAATTTTCGGGTTTAAATGCAGCTTTGTAATAATTTAAAAGATCTTCTCTTTTTAAAGCATCATAATCACCTAAAGAAATATCTGCGCCATAGGCAGTTTCTCCAAATAAGGCATTTGCAAAGGTTTTGCGTGCAAGGAAATCGTTTTTCTGCAGATTAACTTTCAGCTTTTGCTTTTGGTTCTGAACAAAGATATCCAACTCTTGTTGTGGAAATACACTCTCGTTTAAGATAGACCATATAATAGGCAATACAGTTACCAAGTGTTTATTTAAGCTAAACAAGGTAATTGTGGTGTGATCTGCACCATATTCCGTTTGCAAAAAGGCACCATAATAATCTATCTTTTCTGCAATTTCTTTTGCTGTTAATTTTGCTGTTCCATTATTGATTAAGCTATTTACAGTTACAGCTTGTAAAGGCTTATTCTTATTATAATTTACGTTTTCGAATATGAACTCGATACGCACTAACTCTTGCTGACCAGCATTAACGGTAAATACCTTAATGCCATTTGACAATTGCTGTGCTTTGGGAGCTATAAAATTAATTTCATCAACCTGTTTTGATGCAGGTGCAAGTGTACGGTTAAGCATTGGCCAGATAATATAAAGTAGAAGATTTTTCTTTTGTAAATGTAGTTTTAGCTACTGCTTGAATCTGCTGTGCAGTAATATTCAAATATTTATCGATTTCGGTATTAAGTAATTCTGCATCACCTAAAAGTTCGTAATAGGCTAAGTTCATAGCTTTATCTAACAAACTCATCTCAGAAAAAACCATTATCGATTCTGTTTTATTTTTAACTTTTGTCAGTTCAGATTCAGTAACCAGTTCGTTAACCATTTTTTGTAATTCTTGCCAAATTGCTTTTTCTGCACTTTCCTTGGTAACACCTGCAATCAATTTACCTTCTACAATAAACAAACCCTCGTCTAAACTACTGGTTATATATGCATTAATATCACTGAACAATTGTTGTTCTTTTAATAAGCTATTGTACAAACGAGACGATTGTCCCTGAGATAAAATATCAGTCATCAAATCATATACCTGATAATTAACATCTAATCTTGCTGGCATTTTAAAAGCAATATAAATTGCATTTAGGGGTACACTGGCATTAACTGTTAAGGATCTTGCTTCGCTTTGGGGCAATTCTTTTGGTAAATTTCTATTGTATTTTTCTCCAGCTGGTATAGGTTCAAACCATTTTTCGGCAAGCACTTTAACATCTTCAGTTTTTACATTACCACCAACAACCAAAATTGCGTTTTGAGGATTGTAATGCTTTTTAAAGAATGCTTTCACATCTTCCATTTTAGCATTTTCTATTTGTGCTAAATCTTGCCCAATGGTGGCCCATTGATATGGGTGCGTTTGATAAGCTAAAGGACGTAATTTTAACCAAACATCGCCATAAGGCTGATTGAGATAGCGTTGTTTAAACTCTTCCATCACCACATTCCTTTGTGTATCTAAACTTTTTTCTGAAAAAGCTAGACTTAACATTCTATCACTTTCTAACCAAAAAGCAGTTTCGATATTTGTAGCAGGTAAAGTAATGTAATAGTTGGTAATGTCGTTACTTGTAAAAGCATTATTTTCGCCTCCTACACGCTGCAAAGGCTCATCATAGCTTGGAATATTTACCGAACCACCAAACATTAAATGCTCAAACAAATGAGCAAAACCGGTTCTTCCTTCCTCTTCGTCCCTAGCGCCAACATCATATAAAATATTTAAAACTGCCATTGGTGTTGTGGGATCTTCGTGAACCAAAACTTTTAAACCATTGCTAAGTGTAAAACGATTAAAATCTACCATATTAATTTTTAGAGCCGTAAAGATAGGATAAAAGGTAAGATGTAAAATGGAAAATGGCATATGTTTAGTCGAAAAAATGTTAAATTTTTAAGGAATAGATATTGTTTGATTGTTGAATTGATATATTGCTTGTTGACAATTAGAAACTATAAACTCTGGACTCTAAACCCCAAACTTTTACAAACCTTATACCATCGAGCTTCTACCTTCAACCCTTTTTAATTATCTTTGTACATGAATACTGCCGAATTATTACAGAGGGCTTTAAATTTCGACTTTTTAACCAAAGAAGAAGGCGTTTTTTTATACCATAATGCAGCTACCGCTGAGCTGGCTTACGTAGCAAACGAGTTGAGAAAAATTCAAGTACCAAGTGGAAAAGTAACTTGGCAGATAGATAGAAATGTAAATACTACCAATGTTTGTATAGCCAATTGTAAATTCTGCAATTTCTTTCGTCGCCCTGGGCATGATGAAAGTTATATAACTGATATTGAAACTTATAAAGTTAAAATTGAAGAGACATTTCGTTTAGGTGGAGACCAGCTTTTGTTGCAAGGTGGGCATCATCCAGATTTAGGTTTATCATTTTATGCTAATCTCTTTAAAGAATTAAAAGAATTATATCCAGATTTAAAGTTACACGCTTTAGGTCCACCAGAGATTGCCCACGTTGCCAAACTAGAAGGAATTTCGCATACCGAAGTGTTGAGAGAACTAAAAGCTAATGGGATGGATTCATTACCTGGTGCTGGTGCTGAAATTTTAAATGATCGTGTAAGAAGATTAATTTCTAAAGGCAAATGCGGTGGACAAGAATGGCTAGATGTAATGAGGGCTGCCCATCAGCTAGACATTACTACATCAGCCACAATGATGTTTGGGCATGTAGAAACTATTGAAGAACGTTTTGAGCATTTAGTTTGGATTAGAGAGGTACAAAGTGAAAAGCCTGAACATGCAAAAGGTTTCTTAGCTTTTATACCATGGCCATTTCAGGATGATGGAACTTTATTGAAGCGCTTGCGTGGCATTAGCAATAATGTATCTGGCGATGAATATGTAAGAATGTTAGCTTTAAGTCGTATCATGTTGCCTAATGTTAAAAATATACAGGCAAGTTGGTTAACTGTTGGTAAAGCTGTTGCACAAATGTGTTTACACGCCGGCGCCAACGATTTTGGCTCAATTATGATAGAAGAAAATGTGGTTTCTGCTGCAGGCGCACCCCATCGTTTTACTGCAAACGGCATACAACAAGCCATAAAAGAAGCTGGCTTTGAACCTCAATTGCGTGGGCAACAATACAATTACAGAGATTTGCCAGCTCATTTAGAAGAACAAGTAATTACTTACTAAATTTAAGGTATAAAAAAGGAGCTAACCAAGGTTAGCTCCCACATTATAAACTTAAACCAATAACTATTAACTTAATTTTTTTGTTTTAATGAAGATGTTGGCGATTTTCTTAACAGAAGATCCAGTTAAGAACTCATCAAAACTTTCTGCTGCTGCCGTTTGTGCTGCTGAACCAGTTAATGTACTACCAAATAATGTAGTAATATCAATACCAGCTTGTGTAATTGTTTGCTCACCTGCGTAAACATCATTTACTTGGGCAATGCCAGTGTCATTTCCATTAGCTGCATAAGCTATCCAAGGTTTTAATGCCAATGGCCCACCTAGTGCTACTGCCGTCATCTGGCGTAAATGCGAAGCGTGGCGAGCTTCAACTGAATGTATCCTCAATGCCGTAGTTAAAACAGGCATTCCTTTCAATACAGGTGCTTGTCCTTTATAGGCTCTTACACCTGTATCTTCAAATGCAGTTGCTACTTTTAAGAAAGTGGCATAATTACTAAATACATCTGCGAAAGCAGTACCGAAAGTAGCCGATCCTGTAAAATCAAAGTCTGCATCTACATAGCCATCAGCGCCGGTAATATTTAAAGCACCTTTTAATAAATCAACATGTGCTCTTTCGTGAGCTCTAATTGTTGTTATAGCATCTCTGGCAGCTGTTGTAGGGAATGCGATAGTAGAGTTTGTTAACGCGTGATTGTAGAAATTATACTCTAGGTATTCCAGTGCTAAAGCAAAGTTTAAAACTTCAGTAACACCAGATGGATTGGTTTGCCCATAAGCTTTTTGGAACATAGAGCCTAAAGCTAAAGGCATTGCAGCTAAAGAAATTTTCTTTCCCATGTTAAAAAAGTCTTTCATTGCTGCACGTCGTGGACTTAATCTTTCATAGATCTCTCCATCAACTTTTTCAATTTCGTCTAATATATTTAAGATATTCATGATTGCTGAGTTTAAAGGTTAAAGGTTGATAACATTAATTTTTGTTTTGATAAAAGGAGCTGCTAGTGCTAAAACTTTATCTGGTGTTAATGAACCATCTAAACCTGTTGCATTATCTGCACCTAACGCAGTAAGACTAGATAAGTCAGAAAAACTACCGTTAGAAATTTGATCCCTTACCCAAGCTGCATGACGAGCTTCAACCGAAACAATTTGACCAGCAATTACCAGATACGCATCAGATTTAATACGAACACCTGCACCATTGTAAGCAGCAACACCCAAATCTTCGAAAGTTTTAGCAGCGCCTAATACACTTGATGCACTAGTAAAATCAATTGAAGAGAAATCTACCTCTAAACTACCTATAGCTGCTGTACTTAATGCTCTTTTAAAGAACTCTCTGTGTGCAAGTTCGTGATATTGTATATCTTGAAAATATGCTTTTTGAGCTGCAGTAAATGTGGTTGGTGGCGCCGAAGCAACTTTTGTATAAAATGCTGCTTCTAATTGTTCTAAAGCATAAGCATAATTTAACACACCAAAATCGTCTTTAAAATCTAAGGTAGTACCCAGGTTTACATTTACGTCTCTATCTTTTTTACAGCCTGCTGCTGTTAATGCTACAATGGCTGCTCCGGCTCCGGCATATTGCAAGAAAGAACGGCGCTGTAATTTAGCTTCCAAAATGCTACTTTCAGTTTGTAGCACTTCTTGTTTCTCTTTTAAACTTTCCATAAGAAATGATTTTTTAATTTAAGGTTCTAGTTAAGGTCATCTATGTGTCATTTACGAAAGGATTTGATCATTGGTTTTCCAGATTGAAGAAATATTTTCTATTGCCTCTATTTTTTGATAAATTGAGCCCTATTAAACTGATAAAATGTTAAACGCAATAATTGTTGATGATGAGGAATTTGCACGTTCTTCGCTATATTTTCTACTACAGGAGAACTGTGAAAACGTACATATTGCGGGGATTGCGAAATCTGTAAATGAAGCTCGTAATTTACTTACTCAACATGCCGTTGATCTGATATTTCTTGACATTGCCATGCCCAGCGAAAATGGATTTGAATTGATCCCTCAGGCACAAAATGCCAATGCAACCGTAATATTTACTACCGCTTATGATCAGTATGCGCTAAAAGCCATAAAGGCTAATGCACTAGATTATTTGTTGAAACCAATAGATATTGATGAGCTTAAAGAAGCTGTAAACAAAGCAGCCAAGTACATTAAATTGAATAAGGCTGAAAACAATAGAAATGAAAGCCTTAAAAATTTAGCTAACGATTTAAGCAATCAAACCAGCATTAAAAAAATAACTTTACCAAGCGGGCAAGGTTATCGTTTGGTAGATATAGACGAAATTATACACATCGAGGCGGATAGCAATTATTCTGTTTTCCATCTAACCAATTTAGAAAAGATAGCTGTTTCTAAAGTATTGAAAGATTACGAAGAAATTTTACCTGAAAATAGGTTTGTTCGCATCCATAAATCCAGTATTGTAAATTTAAAGTATATTAAAGAGTACAACAGCAAAAATGGATTACAAGTGGTGTTAAATAATGGCGAAACCATCACTGTCTCTAGAAGAAGGGCTAGTGATTTTTTCGACAAAATAAAAGCTTATACCAACTTCCAAAGTGAGAGTTAAACTACAACTATATTTATTGGTATCTATTTTATTTATTTTAACAGGTACAAAGGCGCTTGCACAAACGGCCTACCTACCACACTATACCACTAAAAGTGGCTTACCAAGTAACAATTGTTATTATACCTTACAAGATAAAAAGGGATACATTTGGATTGCTACAGATGCAGGCGTAAGTAGGTTTGATGGCACTATGTTCGAAAATTTTGCAGTTGAAGATGGCTTACCAGATAATCAGATACTACAACTTAGGGAAGACAGTAAAGGCAGAATTTGGTTTTTAGCACTTAACGGCCAGTTGAGTTATTTTTATAATGGAAAAATTTATAATCAGGATAATAACAAACAACTCAAACAATTAAACTTCAATGCCGTTATTGTTTCTTTTTTCGAAGATAGCAAAGGCAGGTTTTGGTTCGGAACCAATAAAAATATAATTGCCGTTTGGGATGAGAAAACACTCATTAAATACAGTTCTCCAAATGCCGAAAACCAGTTTATCAATACTTTTATCCACGAAGATAAACAAGGTAATATTTGGGCATATAGTTCTCAGGCCGTACATCTTTTCATTAGAAGCAACTTCGTATTAATTAAAGACACCCAACTTCCCCTATCCTATAAAACCATATCAAATAGAGCCGATAAATCCATGTACTTTTTAGATAAACAAGGATTAAATGTAAAAACTGGTACATCTATTAGATTAATAAAAAATATAGATACCAATTTGTTAAACAATAGTCCAGGTTATATTTACTTAACAAACAAAGAACTTTGGCTCAGTAACAATAGTGGTGTCTATGTCATCAATTATAATGGAAATACCCAACAGATTTTAAAAGATGTAGATGTTAATCAGGTAATTAGAGACAAAGATCAAAACATGTGGTTCACCACAAAAAATGGGATCTATAGGCTTCCTGATTCTAAAGAACGTTTGTACATTTTTGATAAAACAAATGGACTGAGCAATAACATGATCAAAAGCATTACAAAAGATGCTACAGCTAAACTTTGGCTGGGTTTAAACAGTTCTAATATAGATGTACTCGATCTTCATAGTAAAAAGGTAGAAAGCATTAAACTACCTAATCAGCGTAAATTTAACACCATAAAGCAACTAACTTTCGATGAAAAATACCAGCAAATTTATTTTGCATCAGACTATGCACTAGGCCATCTGTCTGCAAATTATCCAACAAAACCAGAAATCAAGTATTTAAAAGAAACAAACAATTCAGTATTTGTAATCAAAAACTTTAGCCTTGATGCTGCTAACAAATTAGCTTTGGCGTTATCTTCTGGCGTGGTAATCATTAGCGATAGAATAAATAAGTTTGAGTTTACCTCTTCTAATTACAAAGAAAAACAAGACTTTTTTAAAGATCGTTCCTACCGGGTATATTATGATTCGAAACAAAACCTATGGTTTTCAAATTTAAATGGCCTTGCAGAATTTAATACGGATAAATTTAATAAGTATTATGAAACCAATCCACTACTTACCAAAAGGATTAACGATATGCAACAACTTGCTGATGGAAATTTGGCGATGGCAACTGATGGTTATGGTATCTTAATATTAAAAAATGGAAAAATACTACATCGCTTAACCCAAAAGGAGGGTTTAAATAATAATATTATAAACAAGTTGTTTGTTAGAGACCAATATTTATGGGCAATAAGCAGAACTGGCATTAATAGAATAGCTTTCAAAAACAATAAAGCAATCGTTAATACTTTTGATTATGCAAACGACCTGCTTTCTGATGATTTAAATGATCTCTACATAGATACCGATACTGCCTATTTTGCTACCAATAATGGTTTGGTCTATTTTAACCACAACCAAAAAACACAACAAACAGCAGCTCCTAAAACTTATATATCATCTGTAATCAATAACAGAGATCCACTCGATCTTGGTTCATCTAATTTTAGCCTTGTTCCCGGACAGCATAACATTACTTTTAATTATAGTGCCATTGACTTTAAAAACCGGAGGATTATTTATCGTTACAGGTTAAAACCAGATGCAAATTGGTCTGAAACGAAAAATAGAAGAGTAGAACTTTCTTCATTAGAACCCGGAACATATACATTTGAAGTGAGTGCTAAAAGCCAGGATAGCGAATGGAGCACACCTGCCAAAATTAATTTCACTATCGAAAAACATTTTTGGCAAACTTGGTGGTTTATTGGCTCTATTTTGGTCATTGGGGGATATTTACTTTATATCATTACTGTTCGCATTACTAAAAGACAAAAAAACAAGGAACAAGAACAATTATTATTAAAAAATAAAATATTAATGCTAGAGCAACAGGCTTTGCAAGCAATGATGAATCCTCATTTTGTATTTAATGTGATGAATTCTATTCAACATTATATCAACACAAAGAACACTTCTTCTGCAAACAAGGTTCTAACAGGCTTTGCAAGGCTAATTAGAAAGAACTTAGAGATCTGTACCAAAAGCTATATCAATATTGAAGAAGAAGTAGAATACCTAAATCTTTATTTAAGCTTGGAGAAATACAGATTTGGAGAAAAATTTAACTATAGTATTAATATCGATAAACAAATAGACAAAGAAGAAACCCTAATCCCCTCTATGTTACTGCAGCCTTATATAGAAAATGCAATTTGGCATGGCATTATGCCAAAAGAAGAAGGCGGGGAAGTTCAGATCAATATCACTTATAGGGACGAAGATTACCTTTGGATAAAAATAATTGATAATGGTATTGGAATAGAAAACTCATTAGCCACAAAAGACAGCAAACATAAAAGTCAAGGAATGGGATTAACACAAGAGCGCATTAATTTATTAAACCAAATTGAAGCAAAACCTATACAAATTTATATTGAACAGAACGGCGAAAGTGGTACAACCATTACAATTTTGATCCCTTTAAACTAAATTTTACCGTTTACTCAATTATTACTACCACTTACTAAATATAATCTATTCCTATATAAATTAGCATTAAACTTGTTATAAGATATTAAACAAACAAGATTGTTTGTTCAAAAAACGTTCTTATAGGATTGACAAAAGATATTTTTTAACCTAACCTAAAACTATATCTCAATTCAGGTTTCATTTGTGTGTTAAAAGCGTCCCGAATAATCGAGACGCTTTTTTGTTTTACAACAATTCTATATATCAATACGTAATACACTGCTATTCAGCACTTGAAAAAGTTAAAAAAAAGTTTCAAAAAAAAGCTTTTTGTTTTATTTTTGAACTAAATAAAAAACTAAAAAACAGGTTTCTTTCTATTTAAAAAGATTTTTTGTAATTTAGGCTAACGTTAAAAATTCATACTTTATTATTTTTTGTGTCATGAAAACGCCGAAAAAACCGATCCCGCAAAACACAGTTAAAAAACCTGTTTCTAAAAAAGAATCAGATGAAGAAGAAGATGATGATGATATTCAAGACAACGATGTTGTTGAGGAAGATGAAGATGATTTCGACGTGCCTTTAGACGATCTAGATACTTTCAGTACTTTCGACGATGACGATGATGATGACGACGATAGATACTAGACATATATAACAAACAATATTGAGAGAGCATCCTAATAAGGGTGCTTTTTATTTTAATCCAACCGCTAATAAATGAAGATTATACTTGTTAACGATAAACAAAGTGAGAAAGAGTTTTTAAATGTTGTAAACCACATTTATAAAGATGATCAATCCTTTATTAGACCTTTGGATCAAGATATTGAAAAAGTTTTCGATGCGGCTAGCAATCCTTTCTTCAAACATGGCAAATGCGTAAGATGGATTCTTAAAAATGATAAGAATGGAACCATTGGTCGTGTAGCTGCATTTGTGAATGATAAAAAAGCATTCAATTACGAGCAGCCAACTGGAGGAATAGGATTTTTTGAATGTATCAATGACCAGACAGCCGCATTTTTATTATTTGATACTGCAAAAAACTGGCTAAAAGAAAATGGTATGAAAGCCATGGAAGGGCCAATTAACTTCGGAGAAAATGATACTTTTTGGGGGCTATTAGTTGAAGGTTTTACACCACCTTCTTACGGCATGAATTACCACCTACCTTATTACCATCAATTTTTTACTGCCTATGGATTTGAAACAGCTTATGAGCAATTAACCAACCACATCAATCTAAAAATACCCTTTCCTGCACGTTTTACAAAAATTGCCAATTGGGTAGCAGCCAAACCTGATTATACCTTTGAGCATTTTAAAAAGGCAAATGCCGAAAAGTACATTAATGATTTAATGGAAATTTATAACGATGGTTGGCAAGATTTTGAAAACTTTGTTCCTATTAAAAAAGAAACGCTTACGGAGAGTTTTAAGCAAATGGAGGTGATAATGGATGAAAATTTAATTTGGTTTGCCTATGCGAACGGCGAGCCAGCCTCTTTTGTAGTAATTATACCAGATGCCAACCAAATGATAAAAGGCTTAAATGGCAGATTGGGTTTAATAGAGAAACTTAAATTTGCTTATAGAAGATGGGTGGGTGTAAGTAGAATGAGAGCAATTGTAATGGGCACTAAAACTTCTTTCCAGAAGCTTGGCCTCGAATCTGCGCTATTCATCAAACTGGGAGAGTATGTTTTACCCAAAAATCAATATGCAGAATTAGAACTTTCGTGGGTAGGAGATTTTAATGAAAAAATGTTGGCCATCCACCAAGCAACGGGTGCCACTTTTGGAAAGCGGCACCTAACGATGCGTAAAATATTTTAATCTATTTATTTCTAATTTCTTCGTAAAGATCAATCACCTTTTTTTGAAGTTTGATAATCTCTTCTTCTTGACTAGCTAATTTTCCTTTTAAAGAATTAATTTCTTCAGAGCTACCGGTACTTTGTGTCTCTCCATCTCTAGAAATAATTTCTAATGTTGATACTTCAAATAAATTGGCTATCTGATCTAATCTTGAAATATTAATATCAGTAATTCCTGTTTCTATTTTAGAAAATGCAGGAATAGAAATTTTTAATCTTTTCGCTACCTCACCTTGGCTCCAGCCATTTCTTTGGCGCAATTGTCTGATGTTTTTACCAATGATATTCATTGAGTTGTTTAGTTTAAGGGTTTCTATATTCCTTTTAAACATTCAACTCTAGTGCCAATTTAACCAAATCCATACCTCCAAAGTTGCCGGAGCTCATTAAAAGCAGGTTAGTTTGTTCAAAATTCAGTCCCCTTAAGTACTTTTCTAAGGCGCCAGCTTCATTAAAAAAGATGATGTTTTGGTCATTAAAAGATGTTCTAACATCAGCCTCATCCAAAGGGTCCATCTTCTTATGTTTAAACGTCTTTTCATCTATATAAACAATGGCTATATCAGCTTCATTCATGGTATTTTCATACTCCTGCAAAAAGGCTTTGTTTAAACTGCTAAAGGTATGTAGCTCTATACAAGCAACCAACTTCCGATCTACAAACTGAGCCTTAACTGCCTCAATAGTAGCCTTTAACTTAGATGGAGAGTGCGCAAAATCTTTATATACACTGGTTTGCTTTATGCTATTTAAAAGCTCCAATCGTTTAGCTGCGCCAGTAAAAGATGAAATGGCAACATCAAAATCTGCACCTAAAATACCTAGTTGTTCGCACACCAATTTTGCGGCATTAAGGTTCATCAAATTATGATCTCCAAATACACTAAGTGGGGTATGTTGAGGCAAAAGATATGTTACACCATCTATCACTTCGTGAGCTGGGATAGCGTATGGAATTTTCTCAATATTTTCTTTTGAGTTTATAACAATATTTCTTAATTCTAAATCATTTTCACAATAAATCAATTTTCCACTGGGGAATATCGTCTCGATAAATTTATTAAACTGTGAAATATAATCCACAAAAGTGGGGAAAACATTGATATGGTCCCAAGCAATGCCACTAATTACACCAATATTTGCTTTATATAAGTGAAACTTTGGCCTACGATCTATAGGAGAAGCCAGGTACTCATCGCCCTCAATAATAATTACCGGAGCAGAGTCTGTAATCTTAACCATCGTTTCAAAACCAGCCAATTGGGCACCTACCAAATAATCGAAATCTTTCTGATAATAATTAAGTACATGCAAAATCATAGAGGTGATGGTCGTTTTACCATGGCTCCCTCCTATTACCACACGTAATTTATCCTTAGATTGTTCGTAGATATATTCTGGATAAGAATAGATCTTTAAACCCATAGCCTGAGCTTTTACAAGTTCTGGGTTATCTAGCCTTGCATGCATGCCTAAAATCACAGCATCCAAATCTTTAGTTATATTTGCCTCGAACCACCCATTTTCTTTAGGCAAGAGACCATAATTAGCCAACCTGCTGCTAGATGGCTCAAAAATCACATCATCAGATCCTGTAACCTTAAAACCTTTTTTATGTAGCGCAATAGCTAGGTTGTGCATTGCACTACCACCTATTGCTATAAAATGTATCCTCATAAACCTCCTAACCTCCCTAAAAGGGAGAATTTAATTTTTATCAATAGCTTATCAACCACTTACTCCCCTTTGGCGGGTTGGGAGTTAATTTTTAACAAACTTTGCCGCTACCCAATCGTTAATTTTTTTATGATCAACATAGTTCAAACCAAACTTTTCACAATGATCTTTAATCATTTGCAAATCTGGTTCTTCGTAAAAACCACTGAAAAATATAGTGCCCCCCGCCATTAAAACCGCAGCATAATCTGCTATTTGATCTAATAATATATTTCTATTAATGTTAGCTAAAATGATATCAAACTCGGTATTTGGAATAGCTTCTTTACTTCCACAAAGCGATGTCAGATTTTCAATATTATTTAGCGCTGCATTTTCGATGGCACTTAAATAACATACATCATCATTATCAATAGCTACAATTGACTTAGCCCCTCTTTTAGCTGCCAGAATACCTAAAATACCAGTACCTGCACCCATATCTAAAATAAGCCTATCCTTTACATCTGTTTCTAAAATGTAAAGCATCATCATGGTAGTGGTTTGGTGATGACCAGTACCAAAAGCCATTTTTGGATCAATTATAATCTCATATTGATATTGAGGTTGATGCTCGTGGAAAGTTGCCCTTACATAACAATCTTCATTGATGATCAGCGGACTAAAATTCTTTTCCCATTCCTCATTCCAATTCTCTGGTTCGATATCAGCAATCTGAAAAGTGTATTGAAGCTCATCGCCTAAATTCATCAAAACCTCATTTAAAGAAGTTTCGTTAAATGTAGCAGCAACGATAAAAGCATCAAATCCTTCATTGGTATCTTCAAAAGTGTCAAAACCTATATCAGCCAATTCTGCTATTAATAAATCTTGCTGATAATCTTGAATAGCACTAAAACTAAACGATACTTTTTTATATTCCATTAAGAATTGAATGTTTTAACGATATCAACAAAATCACGAGATTTTAAAGATGCACCACCGATTAAACCACCATCAATATCTGGCTGTGCAAATAATTCTGCAGCATTTTTAGGATTACAACTACCACCATATAAAATCGTAGTATCATCTGCAATGTTCATTCCGTATTTGGCATCAATTTTAGCTCTAATAAAAGCATGAATATCTTGTGCTTGCTCTGGAGATGCGGTTAAGCCAGTACCAATAGCCCAAACAGGCTCATACGCTAAAACAACTTTAGCAAAATCTTCGGCACTTAATGTAAACACACCGTTTTCTAACTGAGATTCTAAAACTTGGTAATAACTTCCATTATTTCTTTCATCCAATGTTTCTCCGATACAGAATAATGGTGTTAAATTGTTTTGCAAAGCGATTACCGTTTTTTCAGCTAGCAAAGTATCAGTTTCTGCAAAATACTGTCTGCGTTCTGAGTGCCCTATAATTACGTATTCGCAACCGGTAGATTTAACCATTTTTGCAGAGATTTCTCCTGTGTAGGCACCACTTTCGTTTTGGTGGCAATTTTGAGCACCAATTTTAACTACACCAGAACTTAATTGCGCCAAACTATTTAAGTGGATATATGGAGAACAGATTACAGCAATTTGATCGCCTTTTTTCTCATCTCTAACCATGTTTACAATTTCAGAAAACAACGAAATTCCTTCGCTATAATCCATATTCATTTTCCAGTTACCTGCAACTATTTTCTTTCTCATTATATATTGTTTAAAAGTTTGAATGTTGTAATGTTATAAAGTTCAAGTGTACATTTTAATTAATTTGTAGCTAAAACCTCGATCTCTAAACCTTCCAACTTTTATTAAAAATGTCTGTGTTTTTTTGTTCGTTCAAATATTTCTGTAATAATGCCTATCTCTACCTGGTCCAATTCCATATTTCTTCGTTCATAAACTTTAGCAGCTGTTGCCAGCATTTTATCTAAGCTGTAAACCTCAAAGCCTTGAGCACCGCCCCAGGCAAAATCTGGAATAAAGTTACGTGGAAAACCTGCGCCAAAAATATTTGCACTTACGCCAGCAACCGTTCCGGTATTAAACATCGTATTAATGGCACATTTACTATGGTCTGCCATAATTAAACCACAAAACTGTAGCCCAGTTTCTCTAAATCGTTCTCGTTCGTAATCCCACAATTTTACTTCGGCGTAATTGTTTTTAAGGTTAGAGTTATTGCTATCTGCACCAATATTACACCATTGCCCCATCACCGAATTACCTAAGTAGCCCTCGTGTCCTTTTGAAGAATAACCCCAAATTACAGCATTGTTTATCTCGCCACCAACCCTACTATACGGCCCTATGGTAGTTTGCCCATATATTTTAGCCCCCATTTTAACCTGCGAATTTTCGCATAATGCAAAGGAGCCCCTAATGTTGCATCCTTCCCAAACTTGGGCATTTTTACCTAAATAAATTGGCCCTTGTAAGCTATTAAATGTTGAACATTCTGCTGTGGCTCCTTCTTCGATAAAAATATTTTCACCCAACAATATGTTGGTATTACTTAATTTACCCGAAATTTTTCCTTTTGTAAGCAGGGCAAAATCTGCCTTAAGCTCATCATTATTGGCTTTAAAAATATCTTCAGGAAATTGAATACGAACAAATGGATAATCGAAATTTATACGATCTACTGTAACCCAGCCAAAGTCTATCGATTTAGTTGGTTGTTCTAACTTAATCGCTATACACAAATCTTCAAAGTATAAGCCTTGATGAGGTTTTAAATTTAGTATAGAATCTATTAAATCATCATTTGGACAAACCGCCCCATTAATATATAGATCAGCGTGTTCTGGAGCAAATTTTGCCGATAGGTAATCTTGTGTTTGATATCCAAAACTGGCATTTAAATGTTTAGCCCATTTTTCTGCAATGGTTAAAATGCCAATCCTTAAATCGGCTACCGGTCTGGTAAAAGTTAATGGCCTTAGGGATAACCAAGACTTGTCATCAAATAAATTGATCGTCATAAGCTACAAAAATAAAAAAAGTCCCGAGCTTATGGCTGGGACTTTCAAATAATTTATGATAACGCTAAAATTATTTTTTAGCGTAACGAGTTTTAAATTTATCGATACGACCTGCAGTATCAACCAATTTCATTTTACCAGTATAGAAAGGGTGTGAAGTATGAGAAATCTCTAATTTATAAAGAGGATACTCATTACCATCTTCCCATTTGATAGTTTCTTTAGTTTCAACGCAAGATTTAGTCAAAAACTGATATTCGTTAGACATATCTTTAAATACTACGAATCTGTAGTTTGATGGATGCAAATCTTTTTTCATTTTGAATGTTATTTAAGTTATTTATGCTGAAACTTTCAAGAACCTAATTGCAATTTGCTGGCAATAACGCTTATGATGTTTCTTATTGTCTTTTCTATCTCTATTTTAGAGGATGCAAATATCCTAATTTTATTTTTTAGAAACAAGTTTAAAACAAATATTTTTAAAACAGTTTATCAAAGCAAAAAAACATGCTAAGCAGCCAAAACTAAAGTTTTATACCTAAGCCCAATTCAAAGTCTCCATTAGAATAACTATTGAGTTGCCCGGTGCCTATGGTATAACTGGTATTAAAGCTAAATCTATCATTAAATAAAATACTTGCACCTAAGGTAGCATTTTTTGAACTATGGTAAAGTGCCATTACATTAAACTGATTTGTTCTGCTAGCATTCAGGGTAAAATTTGCTCCAAAGTCTATAATACTGCTCATGCCTTTAATACCTCTATAAGCTACTTTTGGCTCTAAGACACCTAAATCTGTAGCTAACTTATAACTTACAGCGGCAAATAAAGTGGCATAATTTACCCCATTATTTTCATCATTTTTTAGGGTGTTGATCATATTTGGGAAAACTACCTGCAAACTAAAAGTCTCAGAAGTGTAGGCCATTCCAAAATCGTTATCAAATACGCCATTACGCTGCTCCAGATCTAATACATCAGGATCGTCTAAATCACCACTAAAACTGCTACTATTTAAACGCTGTTTAGTATAACTCCCTGATAAACCAAAACTAAGTCGGTTCTCTTCTGTAAGCATTAAATGATAGGCATAAGAAGCAGCAACGGAGGTTTCGCCTAAAAGCCCAGCTTGATCGTTAAAAATCTTTAATCCAACACCAGATTTGGTATCAAAACCATAATCAGCAGCAATAAACTGTGTTTGTGGTGCATTCCCAAATGATGAAAATTGTTTTCGATAACCTATATTCCCTTTAAAAACATTTTCTTTTCCTGCCATAGCTGGGTTGATGAGATATTCGTTAAAATAGTAAATGGCATTTACTGGCTTTAACTGGGCAGTTGCGCTAAAATGAAATAGCAGGGCAAATACTATCAAAAAGCCATAAGCAATAGGGTTGTTATTAAATAATGTTTTCATGTTATTTGGTGCTTTTTCTAATAATGGTTATAAATGATTTGAAGGCATTTTGCTGGTCTCCAAGCTCAACACTATAGTAGTAGGTATCTTCAGTAAGGATATTGCCATTAAACCTACCATCCCAATCATTTTTATAATTATGAATTGAATGAACGAGCCTCCCTGCCCTATCAAAAATCTTTAATTGATTATTGGGATAGAACTCTACATTTTTAATAACCAAAAAATCATTCTTTCCATCCCCATTGGGTGTTAATATATTATTGGCACTTAAACTAGGGTTAGCACCTTGAATGTTTACTACAAACAAGTTACTTTTTGCACTCAAATTTCCTACAGCATCTTTAGCCTGTGCACTAAGATTATAGCTACCAATAGGCAATGCAGTTGTAGGCTTAAATGTCCAACTTCCCTGAGCAGTGGCAATGGTATTTCCTATAGATACATTTCCGTTTAAGATAGTTACTATAGCTAAGGGCTCTGCTGTACCAATTAATACAGGCAAATTATTTAAGCTACTTAAAGGAGTTGTAATTTTAGCATCTACACTGGCTATTACTGGTGCATTTGGTGCTTTAGTATCAACAGTAAAGGAAAATAAACTCCCAAAAACACCAGTGTTACCAGCCTCGTCTGTAGCTTTAGCAGAAACAGATTGTATGCCATCTGCAAAAACAAAAGAATTTGGATAATCATTGGCACTTAATGTAAAATCGCCATTGGCATCTGCTTTTAAAGTAGCCAATAGAGTAGCGCTATTGGCGCTATGAACAACAACTGTAGCATTTGCTTCTGTTTTACCTTTAATTACTGGTTTGTTGATAGCGATTGCTACATTGTTAGCTTTGTTATCTACACTAACAATGCTTACCGCAGCAGGGGCAACATTGTCGATAATTAGATCTAATGCATTACTTAGTGGACCAAAATTTCCAAAATCATCTTCAATAAATGCGCTAACCTTAACCGTTGTGCCTTCGCTAAATCCCGTTAAGGGAAAACTCCCTTCAAAAACACCATTGGCATCAGTTTTTACTTGGTCTAGTTTTTTAGCATTATAGAACACCCTTAACTTTGTATTTGCGGGAGCAGTTATCTTTAAGTTTTTTGCAATACTATTTATGGGAATAGGTCCTTTTGACTTCCCATCATAGCTCACAATAACTGCAGTGGAAGTAATGGGTGGCGCCACAAAAAAAGTTTGCACAAAAATAGCTTCAGAAACAGGACCAATTTTACCTTGTTTATCTACTGCTTTTGCGGTTAGTGTATAGGCTCCAGTTGGCAAATTAGATTTTATAAAAGTGGCTACAATGGTATCTTTTAATTCTTGTTCGCCCTCTAATTTATCATTAATAAACAATTGCACTTTATTACCCAAAGTACTGGTTACACCAATAGTTAAGTTGTTATTAGTTGTGCTGGTTTTGGGAAGTGGCAAAAAGCCATTAACTGTGTAAATCCTTGCTTTTAATAAATTTTCTGGTGGTCCATCTGGAGCATTTTTATCAACTGTTAACAAAAAGAATTCAGAACTAGCTATACTTCCTGCTGCATTGGTACTTGTTACCACAATCTTATTTCCTGTCCCGTCGGCAATTCCGGTTTTACCCAGGTATTCAAAAGAATTTAATTCAAAATTCCCATTTGCATCGGCATTCATAAAGCCAATAAATGGGCTGTTGATACCGTCTATAAAATTTTGAATAATTAAACCTGAGTTTGGTTCTGCCTTCCCTTTAATGTGGGGTTTGTTTTTATTTGTCTTAGCAGGATTAGTAGTTTGCCCATCGATGCTGGTAATTACTGGCTGTTGAGGAGGAATGATACTTCTGGTTACTTCAAACACGTTACTAGGCGGACCAATATTCCCTAAATCGTCGGTAATATAAGCGATGATATTAGCCTTCGAACCGTTTGGCCCAGATGGAATAAAAATAGTTGTAGCATAGTTTCCAATTTCGTTAAATGTCCCAATGGTCGGCTCAATGACCCCGTCGCAGAAAATAGCCACCTTAGCACTAGCAGGTCCGGTAACCCTCAAAGGTGTTCCAACTCGTGGATTTAAGAAAACTGGCGGTTTGGTTTCACTATCAATCATAACAATCCTTGCTACGGCAGTAATAGTTGCTGCATTAGCATTAACCGTTAAATTTAAGGGCTCTGAAAATTCACTGGCATGGCCATCTAAATCAATAGACCTTGCTTTAATCAAATAACTTCCATTGGCAAGTGCTTTTGGTACAGTAAAAGAAAAAGTATGAGATTCTGCCGCTAAAACATTGTTTATAAAAAGTTGATACTTTTCTGAAACCGTACTGGAGGTAATTTGAGTAGTTAAACGATTGGTCGTAATTGTATGATTGGCAGTGGGACGTACTCCATTGATAAAGGCTATTGAGGGTTTAGCTAATGTAGTAGTAATGGTTATATTAAATGTCCTACTTACATTACCAAGCTTACCCTGATCATCTATAGGTCGTGCTATAAACGTATGCAAACCCAAAGAAAGCGGAGTTTTAAAATTAAATTCGGCGTCTCCAGATCTATTCCCTTGAATGATACCTAAACTTTTTGGTGTACCTGATGTAGTTTCAAAAAGTTCAATCTTAGTTAAACTGAAAACACTAGCAATTAATCTGGGCAGGGCATTCCTAATCGAACCACCACTTGCTGAACCTCCAATGTTGACAATATTTGGCGGGTTACGATCTATGATCAGCACAAAAATATCACTGGCCTCTCCTAAAGTATTATTCGTATTAACAGATTGTACCGTAATATTAAATGTACCCTCATTAAAAGTGGTTGAAGAAACACTAAAAGAAAAATTACCAGCATTATCTGCATTAACCTGACCTATATTGATTGTACCTCTAAATAAACGAACTGGTCTGCCTGCATCAGCCTTACCGACAAAGATAATGTCCCGATCGTCTATTACTGTAACTGGCGATATTGCTTTAGCATCAATACTGGTTATAGTAGGCTTTGCAAACAAAATTTTTACGGCATGTTCTTTTAGGCCTGTATTTGCCTTTACCAAACCAGATAGCAAGAGCAATAAAAAGAGTAAACCATTTTTCATAATTAAATTGATTAAGATGATTAATTTATTGCTGTAAAATTGAACAACTCAGTACCACCTCACTATCCCCTTTTGGGTGATTTTAAGCATAACATCATTTATTTGAAAAAATCAATACTAAAATACCCATGTACAGATAGCATTAACTAGCGATACATGGGCTTAAAAAATCAAGAAAAAGAATTTATTTAGCAGTTACTTCTATTTTCCAATTAACCTCAATATGCGAAGCATTTTTGTTTCCATTTTCGTAAAAATTGAGTTTTATTCTAGCATAATCTCCTTTTTTAAGGATTTTGCTTTCACCTGGCTGCATCGTTTCTATCTGGGCAATGTAATCTAACAGATTAATAGTTAGTGGAGAGCCATTACATTCAGCACATACGTAGCTTCTATCAGAGATTACTTCTTTATCTTTTAAAGAACCCGTAATCAATATTTTTGTCTTTCTCAAATCATCGTTAGAGATATTTGTAGCAACTGTTTTAATATTATCGATCTTACTAAAAATACCCTTGTAAGCTTTCATTACACCATTAGGATTACTTAAAGACTTTACATCATAACTATTGCCATTTTTCTTCCACATATTCGGAAAATCTTGCCTGTTGCCAGGAGATTGGATACTTGCAGAAAGAGATCCAAATAAATCTTCGTCATTATCTGTATCCTCTACTTTTTCGGCAGTAAGGTTTTCTAAAATTAGCTTTACATCATATTTTCTGCTAGAGAGGTCTACACCGCAATTAGTTGTAGCATAACTTATATTGGTATTGATCCAAGCAGGAGAATGATCGCTTACAAAATTAAGTGTATACGCTATTGGAGCACCAATATTTTGTGCATCAAATTTAACTTTAATTTTAGATTTTAGATTGTTCAACACCTCATCCATACTATTTCCTAAATTTATTGCCTGCCCGCCATACTGAAAAGTTTTGATTTCTGTTTTTTCTGAGCTAAGTATATTGTTTACTTCGCTACTAGTTAAGTTGGAAGTACCCACAGTTACGGCACCCTCTGCTGGCAAGCCAATACCTGTTACTCCTAAGCTGGTCTGGGTAGAAACTTTATTCATTACTGCTTTATACAGTGCATCTTTGGTAAACTCAGAAGTAATCACCACATAAAACATTTGTCCGTAAGAAACACTACTCACATATACCAGGTCTTGCTCTAGCTGAGTTTTATCTACGTTTGCAAAAACATCAAATTGTGTTCCTTGTTGTGGCGTCATACTCGCTGCATAAAATACTTGTCTAAAACGTAGAATTACGGTATTTCTTTTACTCTCTGTGGTAGTGGCAACATTGCTTGTATTGGTTACAGAAACCTTGTTTGCCAAATCTACAGTTACAGGAATTTTAGGGATAGGTACTTTTAATTTAAATCCAACATCTACCGTTCCGGCGGTATTTAATATAGAATTCATCTGCTCATTAGATTCTACCAATATCACCTCAGTAACTACATCAGCAGGTGTTACACCGTTAATGTATTTACTTAAAATATTTTTTGAATTACCAGAAACAGTGCTATAGTCAAATCTAGAAATAACCACAGGCAGATTATCTCCAATAGCAGGGTCAAAGATATTCATTGTAAGATCCATCGGGTTTCGATTGGCAAACTTGGTATAGGGAACAGGAGACTGTGTTTTTATGGTATTAAATTGGTATACTGCGCCTGGAAAAATAGCATTACTAAAATTTATTGCCGGAAAAAACAAACCCAATTCTTGTTGAGAACTTCTATAATTTATGGGCAAAAAATTACAATCTGCATTGATCAGTTTTTCTGGAAAAACTTTCTTCTCTTCGACTGCATATTTTGCAATATTAGAAACATCTACAACCTCTTTAGGATTAGACTGTAGCTGAATGGTGACCATTTTTTGTGGCTTAAAAGCCAATGCCTTTAACTTAGCATTAGTTTTGAAAGCGGCATACTTGGCATTTTTCTTTAATATAACTTGACCTCTGGGAATGTTTTGAGCTATAGTTTCGTTAGCGGCTAACAATGCTATAACTAATAGGCAAAATTTTGTTTTCATAATTTAATGATTAATTGTTTAGGGTTTAAGTTTGATACACAAAGTTGCAGCATAAAAAAAGCCTTAACTATACCACATTGAGGGATATTAAGGCTTATCGACTAATTTTGAGGTATTTTACTTAAAATTAAACATGCATTATAACAGTCCTTGTTGCCTAGCTTTCATGATGGCCTCAGAACGAGATGCCACGTGCAGTTTTTTATAAATATGTTTAATGTGTGTTCGCACCGTTTCGTAACTAATAAAAGCTTTGTCGGCTATACTTCGGTAATTGTGTCCTTCCATCATTAACGATAGAATTTCTTTTTCCCTTGTACTCAAATCAAAATCCATAGCTTGTGGCTGAACCAAAATTACGTTCTGGCGTACAAAAAACTGCATTACCTTTTGTGCAATTACCGACGACATGGATGCCCCACCCTTGTAAACCTCCTCTAAAGCTTGCAATTGTTTCATTGGAGAGTCTGTTTTTAAAATATATCCAGATGCGCCCGCACAAAGGGCATTAAAAATTTTATCATTGTCGTTAAATACGGTTTGGATAAGCACTTTAACTTCTGGAAAATTTTCTCTGATTATTTTTGTGGCCTCAATACCTGTTCTGCCCGGCATTTCTATATCCATCAATACTACATCTGGCCTACTAAATAAAATATCTGCTTCAACTTGGTTTACATTGGCAAATGTACCTGTACATACAAAACCTGTAGTGCCATTGATAATGGTCTGTAAAGCTTCGCGAATAAGCTTATTGTCTTCGAATATGGCTACCCTAATTTCCATTATCAATCTATTGAGCAAAAATGAATTATTCTAAGCATTATTTTAATACCCCATTAGGTGATTTTACAATTCAAACTAATTTTAGTCCCATGGCCAGTTTGCCCATCAATTATAAGCTGAGCATTAATTTCTCTTGCCCTAGCAGCCATATTGATTAAACCATTGCTTTTACTTACCGCATTAGGCAAAAAACCAACTCCATTATCCTGCACCACAATAACAATCTGCTTATTTATAAATGCTATTTTAACCTGCAATAAACTGGCTCCACTATATTTTACGGCATTATTAATGGCTTCTTTACAAATGAGATAAATATTTTTTCTTTGCTCCATTGATAGCTTTAATGATTGTATATCATTTGGCACAATAAATTCTAGCTTGATGTCTTTTACTGTAGCAATTTGCAAGGCAAATTCTTTTAAACGTTCTAATAATGCATGCAGGTTATCCTGTATCGGATTAACAGCCCAAACAATATCATTTAATTTAGCTACCATTTCGCTAGCATTGTCTTTAATAATATCCAAAGAATTACCAACGGCTTGGTGTTCTTCGTTCTTGATCTGTTCTTTAGTAATATAACTATACATGGCAATTCCACTTAAAGTTGCCCCAACTTCATCATGCAAATCCTGACTTATTTTGCTTCTTACATTGGCTAACCTTAATCTTTGCAGGGTATAATACCGATAAGCGATAAAGGCGATTGCAAATAATAACAAAACTAGCAAGGCGATGTAAAGGCGTGTATCTGCTAAACTCTGTTTATTTTTAGATTCTGCCAATTCTAAGTTGAAAATGGTTTTTTCATTTTTGATGCCCATTAATAACAAGCTTTGTATCTGCGTGTTGTTTCTATTATAGGTTGCAGTTTGTATACTAGATTTAAGCTCTAATGTTTTTATCAACAAGGGCTGCATATTATATTTTTTATAGATTTTTATCGCTGTTTCTAAAAACATAGATGCATAAAAATCATTTAGCTGTGGGTACTTTGTAAGTAGCGCAAAGCCTTTGTTAAGTTGTACAAGGGATTCAACTTTATTTAATTTTTCTGATGCGCAATCTGCCAAACCACTATAACTGGTCAGTTCTACATCAAAATCTTCTCCCTTTTTAGCCCTAACGTTAGTTAGTTCGAAATATTTATGGGCACTATCTATTTGATGTTTTAAGATAAACGCAAATCCCAAATTTAAGTTTCCGGTAGCAACGCCCCTTAATGAGTTAATTTCTGTTGCTTTTTGTAGAGATAAACGGCAATAGTAAATGGCACTATCCGGCTCTTTCATCTTTTCGAAAGTTTCTGCCAAGTTTCCATAAATATGGTGCGGTTTAGACAATTCAATGTATCCCTTTTTGCTGGGTGGTTGAGTGGTATACCTTAGGCCTTCTTTGAAATATTTTTCTGCATCTTTAAACTTTTTACCATTTAAATAAAATAGGCCAACAAAGTTGCAGGCATCTGCAATAAGTAGGCTATCTTTTAGTACCCTTGCAATATTTTCTCCCTTTAGCGCTTCTTGCATACCCATTTCGTGCAAGTTGTTATAATAATAAACCTCTGCCTGCCTGGTGGTTAAAAAATAAGAGAATAGTGATGGCTTGCGGTAGCTAACCTTTAGATAAATTTTATTGAGCCATACTTGTGCCGAATCGTAATGATCCGTATTCATGTACTCATCTGCTTGGTTAAAAGCAGCTAAAATAAATTGCTGCTCGGTATCTTTTTTATCTTTCCTTTGGGCAAAAACAAAAAACGGCAATACTATTAAATAGAAGAGTAGCGCTTTAAACATTTTTAAATATAGGTAAAATGAATTATACCATAGATGTTCATATACTACTTTAATTATGGATATTTAAAATAGTAATATCTGGCTATAACATCCTACCAATGCCATAAGTAGATGCGTTTTATCTTTTTGTTTAATAGAAATGGTCAGTCTTAGAGCCTGAATTATTTTTTTTATTTAGTATGACTATTTGCATTATAGAATTACACTTATTGTGCCAATTTATTCATTGCTTTCAATTTCTCCTCTATTGGGCTAAAATAAGCATCATCATTTGTGCTGGCACCTTTTGGCTGGGGGTAACGTGTAATTTTACCATCTGCCTTTGTTTCAAATCGGCCTACATCTTCGCCATCAAGGTTGATGTGAAAGTTTACTCCATCTGTTATAACGATGGCATGAGCCAATTTTTCGTTAATGAGAAGGTCGAAGATGATTTTTTCTCCTTTAATTTCCGGCGACTTAATGGTAACCGGGATTTGTTTATCAGGATCATTGCTTGTTGGCTCCGCTGGTTTAACTGCACCGGTATAAGCATCATCACTTAAGGAATCATAACCTTGTGTACCTGTATTATCTAATCCATCTTTAGGAGATGGCTGCTCCGTATTTTTTTGAGTTGTATTTGACATGACATTTGTTTTTAAACATCAATTTAACAAACAAATACTAGATATGTTTATTATTAAAGTAGCGCATTGGTTTTAAAACTAGGGTTGCATAGTTATCAACGTGATAAATTGTCCATTTACCTGAATTAAAGTAACCAAGCCATTTTATTATAACCAAATCTAAATTAATTTAAAGCTCAATCTTCAAATTATTAGAACTGAGCTATAAAAAATTCTACTATTAAACTCAGGTTTTTCAATAAAGTTCTACTTGTATATGATGAGCAGGGTAAACCTTTATTTTGAACTATACTTATTCCAAGTCTCTATTTTGGCTTTTTGCCTTGTAATATAAGCATCTGCTATGATTTCTGCTGTAGTTTTTCCTTCCGTATTTTCTAGCAAACCTTTAAGTTTATACTGGTCCACATCGGCACGGTATAAAACCTGTAAAAGTTTCGGAAAATCATCTTCTACCAAATATTCGAATGTTTTAATAAGTACCTCACGCAGATGAGATTCAGTGATATTTTCGGGCACATCAAAATGTTTGGAAACAAGCTTAAGTAATTGCGTTGTATCACTCATATATTTAAATAATCATTTTATTAATTATTAATCTTTTAAGGAACATGCTCCCATTTTAAACCACCAAAGAAACTCCAGTTAACCTAAATTTTAGCCTTTCTGCCTTATTCTAAACCCTAACTAAACTCTAAACCTTTCATCACCACCTTAGCTAAGTAAAAATCAAATCTTTAGTCTTTCAACTTTAGTGTTATAAGTATTAGCCCAACCCTAACCACCTAAACTCTAAACCTTTCTTAGGCTCCCAATCTTTGGTCTTTCAGCTTTAGTCTTATAAGTATTAATCTAAACCCTAACCACCTAAACTCTAAACTTTTTTTAGGCTCCCAATCTTTGGTCTTTCAGCTTTAGTCTTATAAGTATTAATCTAAACCCTAACCACCTAAACTCTAAACTTTTCTTAGGCTCCCAATCTTTGGTCTTTCAGCTTTAGTCTTTTTTCCAAGCCCTTCCACCTTCAACCTTGCTGCCTTCAACCTTCTAAGTCCACTTTATCTCCTGGCAAAGCTCTATTAAAACACCATTGGTTTCTTTTGGGTGTACAAAACAGACCATTTTATTATCTGCACCTTTTTTGGGCGAATCATTCAACAAAGTAAAGCCTTCACTTTTAAGACGTTCCATTTCTTCCAAAATATCATCAACGGCAAAAGCAATATGGTGAATACCCTCACCCTTTCTCTCCAAAAATTTAGCAATAGCACTTTCACCTGATGTAGCTTCCAACAGCTCAACTTTATTATCTCCTATTTTTAAAAAAGCCGTATTTACATATTCTGATGCCACTAATTCTGTTTTATAACAATCAGTATTGAGCAATTTTTGGTAAATAGCTATTGATTGACTGAGGCTTTTAACGGCAATGCCGATATGTTCGATCTTATTCATGGCTACTAAGGTTAAGTGAATGTAAAAATGCAGGTTTTATCTATAGCATCATAGCTATAATTTATATTTGTTCGGAAAGTTTTTTCGTATCTTTGTATTACAATAAAGCTAAAAGGTGAAAGCCTAAAGCTGAAAGCATGGTTTTTGATAATTAGCTTTAAGCTCTGGTCTTTTTTCTTTCTGCTAAAAGCGAACTCATCTTCGTTAGAAGATTTTAAAAAGAATAATAAAAATGGAACTTCCAATTTACTTAGATAATAATGCTACTACGCCACTCGATCCTAGAGTGTTAGAGGCTATGTTGCCGTATTTTACAAACAAATTTGGCAATGCTGCTAGCCGTAACCATGCTTTTGGTTGGGTAGCTGAAGAAGGCGTTGATTATGCTCGTGAGCAGGTGGCAAAATTAATTGGCTGTACAGAAAAAGAAATCATTTTTACCTCTGGTGCTACAGAAGCTGATAATTTAGGAATTAAAGGCGTTTTTGAAATGTATGCGGATAAAGGTAACCATATTATAACTGCTACTACAGAACATAAAGCTGTTTTGGATACTTGCAAACACTTAGAAAAACAAGGTGCTAAAGTAACTTACCTTAAAGTTAAAGAAGATGGTTTAATTGATTTAGCAGAGTTAGAAGCTGCAATGACACCAGAAACTATTTTAGTAACCATTATGTATGGCAACAACGAAATTGGGGTGATCCAACCTATTAAAGAAATTTCGGCTATTGCACACAAACATGGTGCTTTGTTTATGACGGATGCTACACAAGCAGTTGGTAAAATTCCTGTTGATGTAAATGCTGACGGTATAGATTTAATGGCTTTTAGTGCACATAAAATGTACGGACCAAAAGGTGTGGGCGTTTTATATGTACGTAGAAAAAACCCAAGAGTTAAAGTTACTGCTCAAATTGATGGTGGTGGCCATGAGCGTGGTATGCGTTCAGGTACTTTAAACGTTCCGGGTATTGTAGGTTTAGGTAAAGCTTGCGAGCTTTGTCGTTTAGAAATGGCTGATGAAGCTGTTCGTTTATCCGCTTTGCGTGATAAATTAGAGTCATCGTTAAATACGATGGAAGAAAGTTATGTAAATGGTAATGTAGAGCACCGTTTACCGCATGTAGCTAACATCTCTTTTAAATATGTAGAGGGCGAAGGTTTGATGATGGCAATGAAAGACTTAGCAGTTTCTTCTGGATCTGCTTGTACCTCAGCTTCCTTAGAACCATCATACGTTTTAAAAAGCTTAGGTTTATCTGATGATTTGGCACATTCTTCTATCCGCTTCGGTTTAGGTCGTTTTACTACCGAAGAAGAAGTTGATTATGCAATTGAAAATACTAAGAAAGCAGTTAACCACTTAAGAGACCTTTCTCCACTTTGGGAAATGTTTAAAGAAGGTATCGATTTAGATAAAATTGAGTGGGCAGCACATTAAAAGCTGAAAGATAAAAGTCTAAAGCTAAAAGCGAAGAACAAAAGATAAATAAGCTTTCTACTTTGGTCTTTAAGCTTTAAAATAAATAAAACTCATCTCTATTAGGAGATTTAAAAGAAATAAAGCTATGGCATATTCAGAAAAAGTAATGGAACACTATACCAACCCTCGTAACGTTGGTACTTTAAATAAAGATAATAAAAACGTAGGTACAGGTTTAGTTGGCGCACCTGAGTGTGGAGACGTTATGCGTTTACAGATTGAGGTTGATGATAACAACATGATTACTGACGCTAAATTCAAAACATTTGGTTGCGGTAGTGCAATTGCATCTTCATCTTTAGCTACAGAATGGTTAAAAGGTAAATCAATTGACGAGGCTTTAGCTATCGATAATATGGATTTAGTTGAAGAATTAGCTTTGCCACCAGTTAAAATTCACTGTTCGGTATTAGCAGAAGATGCAATTAAATCTGCCATTAACGATTACCGTGTTAAAAACGGAATGGAAGCATTGGCATTGCCGAAATCACACCACTAAAATTAGATGTGAGAAAATAGATGTGAGATGTGAGTTTAAGCTCCCCGTCTCAAATCTCAAATCTCATGTCTCAAATCTTACTTAGATGATTACAATAACCGATAAAGCAAAAAGCAAAATTGACGCATTAATGCAGGATTCTGAAATGGGTTCTGATTACTTTTTACGTGTTTCTGTAAAAGGTGGCGGCTGCTCTGGTTTGTCATATAACTTAGATTTTGATAACGAAGAGCAAAAAGGTGATCAATTTTTTGAAGACCGTGGCATTAAAATAGCCCTTGATATGAAATCTTTCTTATACCTTGCAGGTACCGAGCTTGATTTTACAGATGGTTTAAATGGTAAAGGTTTTGCATTTAATAACCCAAATGCTAGCCGCTCTTGTGGCTGTGGAGAAAGTTTTTCTGTTTAAAAAAAATAATTATAAAAAAAGCGCCTAATTAATGTTAGGCGCTTTTTTCGTTTTAAAGACTAGAAAAAATAGTTAATGTTAATTACAAAATTCCCATTTGCATCAGCTAACATCACAACTGTCCTTTCCTCTACACCATTTACTAATATTTTAGCTGTGGTAATACTGCCTGGCTTTCCTGCTTGACCGGTAACAATTAATCCAACACTTGCATTCTTACTATTAGGCACAACAACCTTTCTCCAAGGTAATGTTACTGTTTCTTCTGCGTCTGCTAAAGTACCACCAGTTGGTGTATATTTTACTGATACGGTTTTTCCAAAATCTCCAGAGAGATCGTAAGTTATTTCTTTACTTTGTTGCGGCTCATCTTTTTTGCATGAGCTAAATGATGTAATTGAATACACCATAATTATTAGTAAAAACAACTTTTTTAAAAATTCATTCGTTTTCATGGTAGGTTTAAGTTAGTTTAAAAATGAATAATTGTAAATTCATTGCAATAAACATGCCTTATTATAATTGGGACTATCAATATTAGGTTATCTCATTTTAAGTTTTGAAACTATAATTAATAAATAGCACCAAAATTAAAACGTTAATTTCTACAATTTAATTGAATTGTAAACAAGAGTGTAGATGCTGTTTTAGAAATAATTGTTTAGGTTAAATCAGTTCTCTTTGCACAGCTTTTAGCAATTCAATTGCATTTTTAACACCAAATTTTTGCATCAAATTATGTCGATGTGTTTCTAAAGTGGCTGGGCTTAAAAATAAAATTTCTGCAACATTGATTGTAGTTTTGCCTTCAGCAATCTGTTTTTCGCGTTTGGTAATTTTTGGCCTATTTTTCAACTTATTTATAGTTGGTTTAAGTACAATTTGTTGTACAGCTTTGGTAAAAGCCAATTTCCCCATTAATGCATCTTCAACACATTTTTTAATTTCATCTACTGGAGAATTTTAAGCATATAACCAGAAGCACCATTTTGTAACATAGCTAAAATGAGCGATCGCTCTGCATGATTGCTTAATGTAATTACACAAATTTTAGGGTCGATAGATTTAATTTTTAAACATAGCTCTATACCATTAATATCAGGTAACGATATATCTAATAAAACTACATCAACCTTATTTTCCATTAAAAATGGTAGGCAAGGTAAACCCTGATCGAAAATATGGAGTACTTCAATACCAGATTGATTCTGCAAAACCGCTTTAATTCCTTCCGTTACAATCGGATGATCATCAACTATAATAATTTTTGATCAAATTCTATATATATAATTTTACCATCCCCTATTTTTGATGAAATCTCTAAAATCCCTCCCAAATAATCAATTCTATTTTTAATACTACCTAAACCCAACCCGCTACTTAAACTACTAGAATGAACGTCAAAACCTTTCCCATTGTCTTCTACAGTTATGTAAAATCTATTTTTATTCTGACTGCACTGCAACACGCGGTAATAATTTTGCCATATCCGGATTGTTATAGGATTTGGTATCGAATTAAGAGTTCCTGAAGGAGCTAAAGAAACAACTTATAGTGTTGCAGAGGATCTACACCAGAGTTAGATGGACAATATTATATCCAAATATAAAAAATGGCGTAATAGATGGCACTACAGTATATAGTGGTGGTAGAAGTTCTGTCACCTCGTTTACACTTACCATAACAAGTTTAACAGATTGGAGAGTTAAAAGTACATTTTCTGGAAAGTTAGAATTAGGTACAACCAATACTTATGTTACAGTTACAGATGGGAAATTTTCTGCTGCATATAATTAGCGGTGCGGGTTTTAATTATCATCATACAAAAGGCTTCGAAAATTTCGAAGCCTTTTACGTATTTAAACCAAAAAGCATTATAATTGTTAAATAAAAGCACCAAATATATTAGTACATGGTATCATTTAATGAATTTTCCACAGTTCCAAGTTTATTACGTAACGTAGTAGAAAACATCCATAAACCAGAAGAAACATTTCTAATTCATAAGAAGAACACCATTTGGGAAGAAATTTCTTTTAAAGATACCTTATTAAGAGCTGATGCTGTATCTGCTTTCTTCTTAGAAAAAGGAATTGCAAAAGGAGATCGTTTGGGGCTGATGATTGAAAATTCTCCAGAATATGTTTATTATGATCAGGGTATACAACAAATTGGAGCTATCAATACATCCATCTACCCCACTTTATCGGAACATGAAGTAGCTTACATCATTAATGACTCTGGCATTAAAGCTATTTTGATTGGAAATCCATTTTTGCTAAAAAAAGTATTTAAAATAGCAACAAGCTGTGCCGAACTAAAATATATCATTCCAGCTTTTGAAGGTTACGAAAAGGTAGCGGTACCTGAAGGACTACAGGCAGAAGTAATTAGCTTTAGTGTATTATTATCAAAATCGATTAGTACAGAAGCGCAACAAACAATCAATCAACGTAGAAGAGAGGTATTACCATCTGATGTCTCTTCTTTAATCTATACTTCTGGTACTACAGGAACACCGAAAGGTGTAATGTTAACCCATAATAATTTTGTAGAAAATGTAAATGTTTGTCTGCAACAGATCCCTGTGATAGATGAAACTGAAACTTTTTTATCCTTTCTGCCGCTCTCGCATGTTTTTGAACGGACCGCAACTTACCACGTGTGCTGTGCACAAGGTTGTAAAATGGCTTTTGCACAAAGTTTAGAACTATTGGCTAAAAATATGGGAGAGGTTAGACCAACAGTAATGTCTTGTGTACCACGTTTGTTAGAACGTATACACGATAAGGCAATCAAATCTGGAACTGCAGCAGGAGGTACAAAAGCTAAAATATTTACTTGGGCATTGGAAACTGGAAATGCTTACCGTGTTAAAAAAGAAGCTGGTAAAAACCCAGGGCTGTTTTTAAGTGCAAAAAAAGCAATTGCAGAAAAATTAGTTTTCAGTAAAATTAAAGAGAAAACTGGTGGCAGATTAAAGTTTATGCTTTCTGGTGGGGCTGCCCTACCTAAAAATGTAGGCGAGTTTTTTGGCGATTTAGGCATTAAAATATTAGAAGGTTTTGGCTTAACAGAAACTAGTCCGGTAATGGCAGTAACCGAATACCATAGACAGGTTTATGGTACAGTTGGGCGTGTTATACCTGGTATTGAAATCGGCATACAAGATGTAGAGAGCAAAGCAATTATTAATATACAAACGCACCATACCTTTAACGAAGATTTTGAGTGTGCCGAAGGCGAAATTATTGTACGTGGCCATTGTGTAATGAAAGGTTATTTTAACAAGCCTGCAGAAACTGCCGAAGTTATAGATAAAGACAAATGGTTTCATACGGGTGATATAGGCCGTTTTTATAAAGGCAACTTGCAAATTACCGATCGTTTAAAGAATATGATTGTTAATGCTTACGGTAAAAATGTTTACCCGACACCGGTTGAAAACATCTATCTAAAAAGCCCAAAGATTGAACAGCTATTTTTAATAGGTGATAAACGTGAATTTATTACCGCCATTTTAATTCCAAATAGAGAAACTTTACAAGAAACTTTCAAGCTTCCAAATTCATTTTTTGAAGAAGGCGGAGATTTTATTGAAGATAAAGAGATTAGAGAATGGTTTGAGAAAGACATTAAAAAGATCTCTAACGAGCTAGCCAAATTTGAGCGCATTAAAAACTTCAAAATTAAACGTAATCCTTTTAGTATGGATGAAGGTGAGATTACTCCTACCATGAAGGTGAAACGCCGTGTGGTAGAGAAGAAATATGCAGAAGCGATTGATGCGATGTATGAAGAAGGTGTTGAGACTGAGTAAGCTCTTCATTTGTCGTTCGATAGCTAACGGATCCGTGGCACAGCCAGTCCTGAGTTATAGGGAAGGAATCTGATTTGTAAATTTCCTTAGCGATTCTTCGCTGCGCTCTGGATGACAAATAAAATATCTATTTTACATCTGGTTGGTATTATCAAATACCATTTTTAAGAGAATGATCTATGCATTTTATTCTTTTGTACACCCAGCATTATTGTAACTTAGCTATTAACACAAGCTTTTTTTAACTAAACGGGATAGTAGCAAAAATCCTTTTATCATACTGAGCATAGCGAAGGATAAAAGATTGTAGCGCATAGCCCGGCTTGGCTTTAATAGGAGAAGTAATTTTCTTTTCAAAAAACATACGACATTCATGATTATTAATGTTAGCTGATACTGAAATAAACAGCAAAGCTATCTTGAAGGCAAAAATCAATAGCAGCTACTGAAAAATTCAGCCTGACGAAATATAAAGGTGCTCTGCAAATCACAAAGACGGAAGAATTTACTACTTTTGCAGAAATATACGAATACATGAGTACAGAATTATCAGAACTGGAGTTATTACGCCGCGAATCCTTAAAACAACTTCGCGAGTTGGGCATCAACCCATATCCTGCAGAAGCTTACGAAATTAATGCCAATGCAGCAGACATCTTAGCGAACTACGAAAAAGATAAAACAGCCTATAAGACCATCAGCCTTGCGGGTAGAATAATGGGGCGTAACATTATGGGAGCAGCATCTTTTGCTGAACTTCAGGACGCCACTGGCCGTATACAAATTTATTTAAAGCGTGATGAGCTTTGCCCAGGTGAGGATAAAACTTTATACAATACTGTATTTAAAAAATTATTGGACATTGGCGATTTTATTGGTGTTGAGGGTTATGTATTTACTACTCAAACTGGAGAAATCTCTATTCATGTTAATAAATTTACTGTGCTTTCTAAATCTTTACGCCCTTTACCAATTGTAAAACGTGATGATGAGGGGAACGTATTTGATGGATTTACCAATCCGGAATTACGTTATAGAATGCGTTATGTAGATTTAACGGTTAACCCAGACTACAAACAAATTTTTATTAATCGTTCTAAAGTGATTAATACGATGCGTAATTACTTCGACAACCAAGGTTGGATGGAAGTAGAAACACCTATTTTGCAAGCAGTACATGGTGGTGCAGCGGCTCGCCCATTTGGCACACACCACAATACTTTAGATATGCCTTTATTTTTACGTATTGCCAATGAGCTTTACTTAAAAAGGCTAATCGTTGCAGGTTTTGACGGCGTTTACGAAATCGGCAAAATGTTTCGTAACGAAGGCATGGACCGTACGCACAATCCTGAATTTACATCGATGGAAATCTATGTAGCTTACAAAGATTATGTATGGATGATGGGCATGGTTGAAGAGTGCTTAGAGAAAATAGCTGTGGCTATACATGGTTCTCCTATTGTTAAAGTTGGCGAATATGACATTGATTTTGCTGGTCCGTACGAGAAGTTAACGATGTACGAATCAATTGAGAAATATACGGGCATCGATGTATCTGAGATGACTGAAGAAGAGCTTTTACAAACCTGTGCATCTTTTGGCATTGCCACTGATGATACAATGGGTCGTGGTAAATTGGTTGATGAGCTTTTTAGTGAGAAAGTTGAAGCTAACTTAATTCAGCCTACATACATTACCGATTATCCGATTGAGATGACACCTTTAGCGAAGAAACACCGCAGCAAAGAAGGTTTGGTAGAGCGTTTTGAGCTATTTGTAATGGGTAAAGAAATTGGAAATGCTTATTCTGAGTTGAACGATCCAATTGATCAAAGAGAGCGTTTCGAGGATCAATTGAAATTGGCTGATAGAGGTGATGACGAAGCAATGGCGATGGATGATGATTTTGTACGTGCTTTAGAATATGGCATGCCTCCTACTTCTGGTTTAGGTATTGGTATAGATCGTTTGGTAATGCTAATGACTAACCAATCTACCATACAGGAAGTTTTATTTTTCCCACAGATGAGACCTGAGAAAAAGAAAATTGAGCTTACAACTGATGAAAGCCAACTTTTTGCCTTAGTAAAAGATGGAGAGCAACGTTTATTAAGTGAGGTAAAAGCGGATCTAGTTGATTGGAGCAATAAAAAATGGGATACAACACTAAAGGGTTTAACCGGAAAGAATATACTTAAAGTTAGTAAAACTGACGAAGGCTTATTTTTAGCTCATAAATAAAAGTTAACTCCATTTTTTTTGTGTGCGAAACCACAAGAAATCAAATAAGCTAATAACTTGCCACCTCGATCATCTATCATAACATATGATGGCCAAGTAGTTAACATAAACATAACAAAAACTTAAAGGCTTTCCGTAGTAAAATATGGCAAGCCTTTTTTAATTTAGGATCGTTAACTAATAGTTGAATTATGAATAATCTTATGAACAGTTCTAGTTTAGAAATTACTGAGAACCAATATTGCATCAAATTGAGTAAAGATACGTTCGACCTATCTTTAGTTCGCCAATTAATTAAAAGAATACAGGCAGAAGAATTGTTTTTTAGCCGTAAAAATGAAAGTTTAGATGATGATATCATCAGTAGAAGCACATCAGACTACGATGACAACTTTGATAGATTAGAAGAGAAGTAAAGACCTCTATTTTTTTTGAAAATGAGTGTTAGATTTTCATAGCTACATTAGTCCCGCTATTGCCTATAGTCTTCGCTCGTTCCTCACTCAGCGCTATTTGGCGCTATCGGGTTTAAAAACAATGGTCAGCAGTCTCAAAACCCACCAAAAGCAAAAACACCACATCTACTTATTATGGTAAGGTCATCAAATCTTTTCCAATAAAAATCCGAAGCAATGGTAGACAAAACTTCGGATTATTTATATACTTAATGCAGCAATTAACGGCTATAACGAACTTGTTGTTGTTTATCCATTAGGCCCATTTGATCTTTCATTTGTTTAATCTGATCTGCCAATAGTTTATTTTTATCTGCTTTTTTAGCCTCAGCTAAATACATAGTTGCTTCACGCTTGTTTCTTTTACCCATTGCAATACCAGCTAAGCTTAGTTTAGCTAAGGCCACATTATGATCCATATGCAAACCAAGGTTTAAGGCTGCTTTAAAGTATTTTTCAGATTTCATGGGAGCCTTTCTAGATTCGATTAATCCGATTAGCAAATTATAATAACCATGTTGCACTCTGTTTAATTCTTTCTCGTAGCTTTTAATTCTTCCTAAAAACTGTTCTGCTTTTGGCATGTTGTCTTTACGCAAATACCATTGTGCAATTAACATATTCTCGTTATAAAAATAAGTAACGAAAATAAGAATGCTCAAGAAAATCAAGAGTATTCCCCATCCCCAGAAACTAAAAATCATTAGTGCAACAGCAGCACCCACAAAAGCAAAACCTATAATAAGACGTACTAAATTTGGCATAGTTTTATAATATTTGTGCAAATATCGTGTTTAAATACCAAAAAATAGATTTAAAATTTATAATTTCAACAAAAAATAACATTGGTATTATCTTTGTATTTGCATATGGATTAAACCATTATTATTTGAGATAGTCTCATTAAAAATACCATAAAACATATGAAAAATCTATTTACAGCGCTTATTCTACTTTTTACTATTAGTGCAGGTGCACAAGAACTCAATAAAACAATCGAAGACCCTAATAGACACAAACAAGTAATGTTAAACAAATGTACTAGAGAAGCACTTACTAGCTTTGCAGAATTTAAAGAAAGCTATGATCCTAATTATAAATCTTATGTAGCAGACTCTACAACTTTTGGTGAATTAAGTAAGTTATTAAAAGGAAAAAAAGTGACTATTGTGTTAGGCACATGGTGCGGAGATAGTAAACTTCAAGTTCCTCATTTTCTAAAAGTAATGGACGCCCTTAAAATAGAAGAAGACAAACTTACTTTTATTGGCGTAGATGGTGCTAAAAAAGCAGAAAATGGTTTAATTGACAGCTTAAATATTACCAGAGTTCCTACATTTATTTTTACAGATAAAAAAGGTGTTGAAGTTGGAAGAATTACAGAACGCCCAACAGAAACTTTAGAGAAAGACATGCTTAAAATTTTGGCTCCAAAATCAAAAATTGCTAAAGCAAAAACAAAATAATATGGCGGCTGCTTTAGAACCCGGTTGGTTAAATTTACTGGGAGAAGAACTGGAAAAACCTTATATGAAGGAACTTAAATCCTTTTTGCTGGAAGAAAAGCAAAAAGGATTTACTGTTTATCCCAAAGGTGCAGATATTTTTAACGCCTTTAACCACACCCCCTTAGATAAAGTTAAGGTAGTTATTTTAGGCCAAGATCCTTACCACGGACAAGGACAGGCGCATGGTCTATCTTTTTCTGTACAGAAAGGGATTGCCGTACCACCGTCTCTTAAAAATATGTACAAGGAGTTGGCAGAAGAATTTCCAGGCTACCAAATGCCTAATCATGGCGATCTAACCTCTTGGGCAGATCAAGGTGTGCTGCTATTGAACGCCACACTTACCGTAAGAGCTCATGAGCCAGGTTCGCACCAGAAAAGAGGTTGGGAAATTTTTACAGACTATGTAATTTCGGAACTTGCTGCTAAAAAAAGTGGATTAGTTTTCTTACTGTGGGGAAAGTATGCGCAACAAAAAGAAAGCTTAATTGATAGTACTAAACATCACATATTGAAGGCAGCTCATCCATCTCCTTTTTCAGCTTATAATGGTTTTTTTGGTTCAAACCATTTTAAATTTGCAAATGAAATTTTAGTTAAAGAAGGCTTAACACCGATTGATTGGCAAATTATTTGAAATTAAACCATTAGCCAAATCTGTAAGCACTAATAATTGCGTCATATCGAACGTAGCGCAGCGAGGAGATATCTAATATATTGTTAAACTGGTAATAGATCTCTCCTGTTGTCGAGATGACGCCATTATAGTTAGTATTCCAAAGGTACAATCGGTTCTTTCTTTGTTGTAGACATGATCATCATGGTCTGGAAAGTTTTAACTACTGAAATTTTACTAATCTTATCCATAATTAAACGTTCATAAGCCTTAATATCATTTACATAAACCTTTAACAAAAAATCTGCTTGTCCAGTTACGTGGTGGCATTCTGTAATTTCTTTGATCTGGTTAACCTCATCTAAAAAGATTTGAATGGTGTTGTTTTTATGAAAATCTAATTGAACCTGAATAAAGGTTTTAATTCCTAATCCCAATTTCTCTTCATCTACCAAAGCGTGGTAACTTTTAATATAGCCAGACATTTCTAATTTACGTACACGCTCTAAGGTTGGGGCCGGAGATAAACCAATTTCTTGCGATAAAAGCAAGTTGGTAATCCTTCCATTTTCTTGGAGAAGTTTAAGAATTTTAAAATCTGTTTTATCTAGTTCTGTAGCCATAATATTTGTGATGTACCCAAAGGTAGAATACTAACGTTACTTCACCAAATTTTATTCTCCAAACATTGTCAAAAATTCCTTTTTATTTTACATAAAAAATTTTAGATTTGTCTAAATATATAGTTAGATTAACAAAAATGCAATCTTACACCGAAGAGAACTATCTGAAGATTATTTATCATTTATCTGTAATCAGCAATCCAGTACAAACCAATGCCATTGCAGAGAAAATACAAACCAAAGCTGCCTCTGTAACAGATATGCTAAAAAAGCTTAGCGAAAAGGAAATGGTTGATTATGTAAAATATCAGGGAGTTACCTTAACAGAAAAAGGAAAACTAACTGCTATCAATATTGTTAGGAAGCACAGGTTATGGGAAGTTTTTTTGGTAGATAAATTAAATTTTAAATGGGATGAAGTTCATGAGGTTGCGGAAGAATTAGAGCATATCAAATCAACCTTATTGATAGAGCGTTTAGATGAATTTTTAGATTTCCCAAAAGTAGATCCTCATGGTGATCCAATTCCTGATCAACATGGAAACTTTGCCAATCTTTCTTTTGTTAAACTGAGTAAATTAAAAACAGGAGAAAAAGGCACCATTACTGGCGTTAGCGAACACTCCTCTCCCTTTTTAAAACATCTAGAAAAATTAGGCCTAACCTTAGGAAAAAAAATAGCCATTTCAGAAACCATCGATTTTGATGGTTCTGTTGAATTATTAATTGATAACCAAAAAGTAAATATTAGCCGAGAAGTAGCCAAACATATTCTAATTAACAAATAGATGGAGCAGAAACAATCTTTAAGTGAAGTACATAATAGTGTTGTAACCAATAAACGTAAAGGTTGGAGGAGGATTTTAGCTTTTATTGGCCCTGCTTATTTAGTTAGTGTGGGTTACATGGATCCAGGTAATTGGGCTACAGATATTGCTGGTGGCAGTAAATTTGGCTACCAATTGATCTGGGTACTCTTAATGTCTAACTTAATTGCGCTGTTATTGCAATCGTTGAGTGCACGCTTAGGCATCGTTAGAGGTTTAGATTTAGCTCAGGCTTCGAGGAATGCTTATCCTAAATGGGTAAATTTTCCACTTTTTATTTTGGCACAAACCGCTATTATTGCCTGCGATTTAGCCGAAATTATCGGAATGGCCATAGGTTTAAATTTATTATTTGGCTTACCGCTTATTTGGGGAATTTCCATTACCATATTCGACACAGTTTTGTTACTGTTTCTGTTAAATAAAGGGATGCGAAAAATGGAAGCATTTATCGTTTCAATGGTTTTTATTGTAGGACTTTCCTTTCTGGTAGAAATGTTTATTGTAGAGCCATCCTTAAAATCTATTGTTAAAGGATTAGAACCAAGTTTATTATCTGGCGAAGCTTTGTACATTGCTATTGGTATTATTGGTGCTACTGTAATGCCTCACAATTTATACCTACACTCTTCTTTGGTACAAACCAGAAAATTTGAACGTGATAACAAGGGAATTAAAGAAGCCATTAAGTTTAATTTTATAGATACCGCTGTTGCATTAAACTTGGCATTTTTCGTTAATGCAGCCATCCTAATTTTAGCAGCTGCAGCGTTCTTTAAAAATGGTTTTCATGAAGTTGCCGAAATACAAGATGCCCATCGTTTATTGCATAATATATTTGGTCCGGTTGCACCTGCCCTATTTGCAATTGCATTGATTGCCGCCGGCCAAAGCTCTACTGTAACTGGTACTTTAGCAGGGCAGATTATTATGGAAGGACATCTAAACTTAAGAATACAGCCTTGGTTAAGACGTTTAATTACCCGTTTGCTAGCTATCGTGCCAGCATTTTTTACTATTTTATACTTCGGTGATGATGCATTAGGTGGGCTTTTAATTTTAAGTCAGGTGGTATTGAGTTTACAGTTAGGTTTTGCTATAATTCCGCTGATCCATTTAACTTCTGATAAAAAAGAAATGAAAGACTTTACCATAAAAACATGGGTAAAGGTTCTAGCATGGATGAGTGCGGTTGTGATTGTAAGTTTAAATATCAAATTGGTATTTGAAGAAATTTCTGGCTGGATTGCCGTTGCTGATGGTTGGTATATTTATGCCATTGTAATTCCTATTGCCATATTAATTGGATTATTATTAGTTTACATTTTTGTATATCCATTAATTAACAAAAATCAACGGATTGGCAATGTACCACATGGTGATGCTTTAGAAATTGCACATATCGATAAGATCAATTATAAAAAGATTGGCATTACAGTAGATTTCTCTAAAAATGACCGCAATACTATTCGTCACGCCTTAATTCAGGGAGGAAAAGAGGCACATTATTACCTGATACATATTGTAGAAACAGCTGTAGCACGCTATCATGGAGAAACAGCAATGGACCATGAGACACAAGCAGACACAGAAAATTTAGAAAAGTATAGATTAAACTTAGCTGATTTAGGCTATATTTCTACAGCACATATTGGCTTTGGTGGTACCGCTAATGCAATTGCAGAAATTAGCAACCAAAATGAAATTGAATTATTAGTTATGGGTGCCCATGGACATAAAGGCTTAAAAGATTTAATCTTTGGTACTACCGTAGATTCTGTTAGGCACAAGGTGGATATTCCGGTATTAATTGTTAGGTAAATTAAAGCAGATTAAAAATCTGATCATACACCTTCGCAATACTTGCTTTTCCAGATTTGCAATGTGGAAATACTATCGAAGAATTAATAATTTTTGCCCGGTATATGATTAACATTTAATTTAAATAAATCAAAAATCCTTTGATACGACTTAGTGAGTACAAATAACGAAGAGCGAAGTTTACGTATTAAAACATAAATAATTGCACAATTTTCCATTTCAAACCCGATTGAACCGGCAGCCCGAAAACCAATTTTATTGGTTGAGGCTATAGGGTAAAGCGGGATTGACATTAATAGCTGTAGTGATCTTGCTTTTCAAAAAACAATAATGCAGCTAAAAACAAGATGTAACTTTTTGGTATGAACCATTAGATCGCATTTGTAAATAGTTACCTCAAATTATATCTCACACCAATAAAACCTCTAATACCTTGATTTGGCGCATAAACATAACTCGGATCAAAGGTTAAACCATAAGGGTTATTAACTGTTGCAATTGCATTTCCTTCAGCATTAAACTGTACATTTTTATCGAAAGGATCATTTGTTCTAGCAATAATAAAAGTGTTGTTTCTAGTAGGTTTAAAGTTTAGCAGGTTTTTTATACCTCCATAAATCTCTAAATTTTTAAACCCTCGATAGGTAAATTGGATATTTTGCAAACTCCAAACAGGCGAATAAGCTTTACGTGGATCTAAATCATTTAACAATGGTAAACGCATTGGCCCGTAAATATTCCCTGTGTAATCGATTCCTAAATTTAAACTGTTTATTAAATAAGATGCAGACCAGGTTCCCATCCATTTTTCAGTTAAAATTTGTTGCGTTTTTATGCCACCTTCTACCAAACCAACATCTTGTAAAGTAATACCGGCGTTTAACTTTAAGCCAAAATTGAAGGTTATATCAAAATTTCCGGTTAAACCTTTACTAATTGCATGTCCTGATAAGTTATCATATCTAATTTGATTGGTATTGGTTTCATAATCAGCAACTATCCGGTTACTAAAACGAGTATAAAATGCAGATACATCGAACGTAAAAGTATTACCATTGTTGGTGTAAAGCTTTTTTAAATAATTAATATTTACGTTGTATGTTTTTTCGGGCTCTAAATCATTTTCAATTACAACCTCCCTTGCTCCTGTTAAAGCTGCATGATCTTCTGTAAAAATATTCACAACCCTAAATCCTGTACCAGCGTTTAATCTTAAGATGCTAGTTTCATCAAAATTGATTTTGTATGCAAAACGTGGCGTAAAGATGTTTCCGTGATTAGAATTATAATCGTAACGCATACCCAACAATATCGACTGCTTTTTTGTTAGCTTAATCTCGTCTTGTACAAATAAGCCAGGCAAATAAGTTTGTTCTGGATTGTTTTGTAAATCTAGAACAGAAGTAGCTGGCGTATTATCGTCGTAATAGGTAAAACGAAATGCAGTACCAAAAAGTAAATCATGGTTGCTTATTTTTTTATCCCAGGTTAACTGAGAAAAAGCAATATTCTGCTTGGCAATATAAGAAGTTGTTCCATATCTGCTATCTTGATTGTGGCTTGTTAATGAGAATGCGAAAAACATTTTCTCTCTAATTGGTAATTGATAATTCCCTAGTAATTCAAAACGTTTGGTATAAATGCTTTCTCCATAAACCTGATCTCCACCTCTAAAAGATTTATTCCAATTCATTTCTCCTCCCCATCTATCCTCATACAGTAATCTGCCAGCTAAAGAAAACATTCTATTCTCCTTTCTAGCGAAATTCCACTTTTGAAATAACGATATCCTGTCCTGTAAGGTTACATCAGTAAAATTATCATCATTGTCGTCAACTTTGTTCCCATATTTAAAATAATTTACCCCAGTTAAAACGTTAATTTTTGGTGCCACCTTAAGTTTAAAACCTAAATCTAAATTATGTTCTAAATAACTAGTTGTCATAAAATCTGCACTTAATCTGGCTGCTTTGCCAACATCTTTCGTAATAATATTAATTAAACCGCCAACCGCTTCGCTACCATATAATGATGAAGCTGGTCCTTTAACTACCTCTACCCTTTCTACCAATGCATTTGGAATGCCCGACAAACCATAAACTGTTGATAAACTGCTTACTATTGGCATACCATCAATCATTACCATGGTATAAGGCCCTTCTAATCCATTGATATGAATATCTCCAGTATTACAAATAGCGCAATTAAGTTGTGGACGAACGCCATTTATATTTTGCAAGGCATCGAAAATACTGGGAGTTGGATTTTTTTGGAAAAACTTAGCTGTATAAATCTCTACTGGAACAGGACTTTCAAGTCTATTTACTTCTTTTTGTGTTCCAGTAATTACTACTTCATTTAATTTCTCATCCAAGCTTTCTAATTGAATTTGACCTAGGATGGTATCAGATTTTAATTCAATTTTTGTAGTATAAGTTCTAAAACCCAACATGCTTACTTTAATATGATAACTGCCAGAATGTAGTGCCTCGAAAGTAAATTTACCCAAGCTATCTGTAAATAAAGTTCTTTTCAACTCAATTAATTGTACAGTTGCTTTATTTGCAGCGCTTTCTGCAGCTACACTTCCATGTAAACTAAATTGTTGAGCTTTTACAAATGATGTGGTGAAAACGAAAAATAATAGGAGTAAATACTTTTGCATAGGAATGAAATTAGTATAACAAAAATATAAATTTAGATTTGTCTAAAAAAATATTTAGATATATTTATTTAATCGTTTTTTGTTAAGCTAAAAATAGATAGGATATAATCTGATATTGTTATTCATTTTTAATTAACGATATTTGCAATTATGTCAAAGGATATTCAGATAAAGAACAAGAGAGCCTATTTCGATTACCATATTTTAGATAGCTATGTAGCTGGCTTAGCATTGCTAGGTACAGAGATAAAAGCAATTAGACAAGGTAAAGCAAATATGACAGATGCTTTTTGCATGTTTATCGATAACAACCTATACGTAAGAAACTTACATATTTCTGAATATAGCCACAGTTCTTTTCATCACCATGAGATTAAAAGAGACCGCGTTTTGTTGCTTCATAAAAAGGAATTGAAGAAGCTTAAAGTTAAAGGTGAAGAAAAAGGTTTTACCATTGTTCCACTAAGAATATTTACCAATGAGCGTGGTTATGCTAAAATTGAAATTGCTTTAGCACAGGGTAAAAAAGAATTTGATAAAAGAGATAGTATTAAAGATCGTGAGAGCAAACGTGAGATGGATAGAGCGATGAAGATTTAAACCCCCAACCCCTAAATGGGAGAACCCAGAGTCCCCTTTAGGCGATTTAGGGTTACCAGGCTTGATCGCCAACTAGTGGCACAAATCTAAAAGTATCCAGTTCAATCCTATCGAAATCGTTTTCGCTTACTCGGATTACAGTGATCATTTTTTGAGTTTTTTCATCTCCCACTGGGATTACCAAAATACCCCCGATTTTTAATTGTTTCAATAAGATTTCTGGCACAAATGGTGCACCGGCAGTAACAATTATTTTTGCATAAGGTGCGTGCTCTTGTATACCTTTAGAACCATCTCCCAAAAAGAAATTGGCTTTATAACCCATACCAGGCAACACTTTTAAGGTATGTGCATAAATGCTGGGCTGGCGTTCTATTGTGTAAACTTTAGCACCTAACTCCATTAAAATACAAGTTTGATAACCAGAACCAGTACCTATTTCTAAAATCTTGTCACCTTTTTGAATATGTAATAACTCGGTTTGGTAGGCTACGGTATAGGGTTGAGATATGGTTTGTCCATCGCCAATAGGAAATGCGATGTCTTTATATGCTTGGTTCCAGAAAGTTTCGTCAAAAAAGAAATGACGTGGCACCTTACCAATTGCTTTTAGCACACCCTCGTCTGTAATTCCTCGTTCTTTAAGCAATTCTACTAACTTCTTTCTTGCGCCCTTCTCCCTGTAATTATCTATAAACTTATATGCCATTCTACCAAAAATAGCTTTTTGAATGGTTAATCTACCAATTAATTATTAGTTTATATTTAACCAGCACAATATCAATCTAAAAAATTTTCAACGTTAAGTTTACCTAATAAGGATCTACGTCGATTTGTGTAATCACACTCTTGAAGTCCTTTTGTGCATTAAAATCTTTTATAGTATCTTTTAAAACCGCTTTTACTTTTTGTATAGCGGCATTTTTTTCTGTTTTAATAATAATCTGCTTAATGTAGTAGTTTCTTATCCTAGCCACTAAAGGCTGCTCTGGCCCTAAAATACGATTTCCCAATTGCGCTCTTAAAGAATTAGCTAAGGTTTGGGCTGCAAAATTTAATACATTAGCATCTTTATGTTTAACATTGATGAAGATTAAACGAGAAAAAGGGGGATAATTGAACTGCTTACGCTCTTCCATTTCGTCAGCATACATCTGTGCGTAATCATTAGCAATTACCTGTTTGATAATGCGATGTGAATCATCATAAGCTTGAATGCAAACCTTTCCTTGTTTATCTCTACGCCCTGCCCTGCCTGCCACTTGAGCTAATAATTGGTAACTTCTTTCAAAAGCTCTAAAATCTGGGTAATTAAGTAAAGTATCGGCGTTAATTACACCAATTAAACTCACATTATCAAAATCCAATCCTTTGGCAACCATTTGGGTTCCAATTAGTATCTGCGTCTTCTTATCTTGAAAATCAGATATAATTTGCTGCATACCATTTTTTGTTCTGGTACTATCTAAATCTAATCTTGCAATTTTAACATCAGGAAAAATTAAACTTAACTCTTCTTCTATTCTTTCTGTACCAAAACCTTTTTGCTCTATATGTACAGATCCGCAAGCTGGACAAATATTAATGCTACTCTGGTGATAACCACAATAATGACAATGTAATTTGCCACTGGTTTTATGAAATGTTAAACTTACATCGCAGTTTACACATTTAGGCGCATAACCGCAGGTAGCACAAATCAATATAGTTGCATAACCTCTTCTGTTTTGAAAAAGAATAACCTGCTCTTCTTTTTCTAACGCTAGCGAAATATCATCTATCAATACACTAGTAAAATAGGAAGTCATTTTTTTGCGCTTCGTCTCTTCAGCTATACTTACTACCTCTTGTAACGGCAATTGCACACCACCAAAACGCTCATTTAAAACAACTAAACCGTATTTATCTGTAGCAGCATTATAAAAGCTCTCTATTGATGGCGTTGCAGATCCTAACACAACTTTTGCATGGTGTAGATGAGCCAAAAATACAGCCGCATCTCTAGCTTGATACCTAGGAGCGGGTTCGTGTTGTTTGTAAGAAGATTCATGTTCTTCATCAACAACTATTAACTTAAGTTCTCTAAAGGGCAAAAATACTGCCGACCGGGCACCCAATACCACTTGATAAGAACCATTTAATACTTTGTTCCAAATTTCTACACGTTCGTTATCGTTAAATTTAGAATGATAGACACCAATTTTATCTCCAAAATAACGCTTTATGCGTTCTACAATCTGTGTGGTTAAAGCAATCTCTGGCAGGAGAAATAGAACCTGTCCGCCAAACGCGATTGCTTTTTCTATGAGTTTAATATAAAGTTGTGTTTTTCCTGATGCAGTAATACCATGTAAAAGCACAACATCTTTCTCCAAAAATTGTCTCTCTATTTCACTAAAGGCATGTTGCTGTGCTTTACTTAATTCAAAGTTGAGTTCAAATTCATCTGTAGCATCATTTAACCTACTTACCTGCCTTTTTTCTACTTTAAATATCTCTTTATCAATTAAAGATTTTAAGGCAGCTTGCCCACTTCCACTCTCTTCTAACAATTGTTGTTTAGGTATAGTAGTTTCTGTTTTAGCTAATTTTAAATAAGCCAATAAAGCATCTAACTGTTTGGGCGCTCTGTCTAAAACAGTAAATAACTCTTTGAGATTTGCTTCTTCTTTATAAAATGGATTAAGTGTAATGAAAGATTTTAACAAGGGTTTGTATTTCTCTATTACTTCCTCAGCTATGTAAATCACTTCTTTACCTAATAAAGAATTAATGATGGGATAAACCGTTTTCTGACCTAAAAGTATAACTACATCATCAATACTCATTCGCTGTTGCTTGTGCAACACCTCCACAATCAAACTTTCCTTCTCTGTTAAGATCAATTCATAGGGCAATTCATCTCTTAAAACCAGTATAGTTTCGCTAGCCAATTTTAAACCTGTTGGTAAAGCGGCAGCCATTACATCGCCTTCATTACATAAATAATAAGTGGTAATCCAATCCCAAAACTTAAACTGATTTTCTGTTATTACCGGATGTTCATCAACAACATCAATTATATATTTGGCCTCGTACAACTCTGGTGGTTGTTTTCCGATACTTTTAACCAAAGCGGTATAAATTTTATGCTTACCAAATTGCACTACCACCCTTTTGCCTATGGCTACACTATCATTAAGCTCAAAAGGAACTCTATAAGTGTAATTTATAGCCAAAGAAAGAGGTAATATCACCTCAACAAAGAGTGTTTCTCTTTCATAAAAATCTAAAGACTTTGCAAACTGCATTATTTATCTTTTAGTGCTGCTAAAAACAAACATACCCAACCCACAATAAAGCAAAAACCTCCAATAGGCGTTACCGGACCCAAAAAACTTATTGGTAATTGGTAAACATCTTTTAATGCCAACAAATATAAAGAGCCGGAAAAAAGAATGATACCAAGCGTAAAAAAAACAAATGAAAACCCTATCAATTTATTTTTATAACGGGCAAATGTTGATATATATAACAAAGCGAATGTATGATAGAATTGATACTCGACCCCTTTTTGCCAAATTTCTAATGATGATGTACTGACTAAACTTTTAAGCGTGTGTGCACCAAATGCACCTAAGATTACTGCCAAAGCCCCAAAAAAAGCTGCAGTAAGAATAATTCGTTTGTTCATGTTTATCGGCTATATACAAACGCTAAATTAAGAAAATGCCCTTATAATCTCTGTAATACCAAAATTAAATTAAATTTGTAAAACAGCCATGAAGAGAATATATATTACACTAGCCGTTTTATTAATTGGGATGATTGGGATGGCTTATCTCTACTTTTCAAATTTAAAAACAGAAACCAGCGTTAACGATTTATCTTTAAATGCGGCAACAGCAAACTCTGGGCTTATTTTTAGTTTCGATAACGACAAAAGTTTTTATGAGATACTAGCAGGCCAAGAATTATTTCAACAAGTTTTAGGAGAAGCCAAATCCAAAAAACTAAGTTCACTAAGAAATAACTTAGCAGCTCATCCAGCTATTGCAAACTTATTTAGTGGGCAGAAAATCTATATCAGTATACAACCAAGTATTAAGGATACTGTTAGCTTTTTAATTAGCACACAACTTAAACCCAATACAGCGTTAAAAAGCTTATTTAACAGCTTAAACAGCAGCAAATTAAAAACAAATAAAATAGATAATTATTACCAAGTTACATTTGCTGATAGCTCAACATTTTTTATCGGAATTAAGGATATGTTAGTTATAGTTTCTGATGCTGCATCTATAATTTCAAATTGTTTAAAACAAGAAAAAAATACCGATCAAAACTTCATTAGTTACATTAAAGCCAACAGCAGATTTAACAAAAACACATTAGCTAATCTTTTTATTGATTTTAACAAGCTACCAATCCTACTAAAAAGCATCTTGAACAGCAATTTATATGGAGAACTAAGTTTATTTAACAAACAAAATTCTTTTGCTGCATTGAGTTATAATTTTAGCAAAGAAAAACTGTTGTTTAATGGTAGCACAGAAGTATTTGACAACAATAGCTATTTTAAGCTCTTCAGTAACATTCCTGAGCAGCGACTAACCATCAACAACATTATACCAGAAAAAGCAGCTAATTTTACTATATATGCCCTAGTAAATTATAGTGATTGGCGTAAAGAACTACATAATTGGATGATAGCAAACAAGCAGGAGGAAAAAACGAACCAATTGATTGCTAACATTAAACAAAAATATGGGCTAGATCTAAATGAAACATTTCCTAAATACTTTAAAAACCAATTGCTTACCTTTCAGTTACAAACCGGAGAAAAATTTGGTGCAATTGCATTGAGCAACGGAGAAAAAGTTAATCAGCTAATGTTAGATCTGAGCAGCGAATATGCTCAAGGAATTAGTATTTTTAGAGAAGAGGGCATTCCTTTTGCTTATTTTGGAGAACCATTTAAAAAATTCGAACGTCCATATTATACCATTATAGACAACTATTTAATTATGGCCAATAATGCCAGCAGCATTGAATCGTTCTTAAACAGCTATAAAAATAATTCGCTTTTAGTTAATGATATAGATTACCAGAACTTCAGTAACCAGCTTTCCTCTTCTGCCACCATTTCATTTTATGTAAATAATAAAAATTCAAATGATATATTTGGCAGAAACCTAAAATCACCATTCTACAAACAGTATAAATCTAAATCAGGTTTTAAAGATTTCGATGCATTTTCATATCAACTATCGGGCGATAAAGGGAAATTTTTGAGCAATTTAATACTGCATAAAAAAACTGAGACAATACTATTTGCTGATACTACAAATTCAGTAAATAATTAAATTGCTTTCTTTTTAGGTGTAGTAAACACAAAATCTTTTAGATAAAAAGGTTCAAAATAAGCAACATCTTCGAAGTTTTTATCTTGGTAAGCTTTGTAAGCTAAGCTGCTCATATGTGCTGCAGAATTGTAATTATGTGTAGAAAAATGTGCATTCTGATGTTCTAAAACTGGTATACACTTTTCAGCACCATCACCAATAAAGGTTACATAGTTTCTATCCAGTTCTAAAATAAAACTCTTATCATCAACAATTTTCGCATTTACGGCTTCTATTTCTTGTAATTTATTGGTGTAAACAGCTGTAAAAACCTCCATTCTTCGGGCATCAATCATCGGACAGATGAGTCCTCCATAATTGGGATGTTCTTTAAGGTAACCATTGGCCATCATTTGTAAAGTAGGAACCCCAATAAAAGGCTTATCAAGTGCAAAACATAAACCTTTAGCTGTAGATACTCCAATACGTAAACCTGTGTAAGAACCTGGCCCTTTGCTTACAGCAATCGCATCTAAATCTGTATATTTCAATTTTGCAGACCGCATAACTTCTTCAATAAATAAAGTTAAGCTAGAAGCATGGATATTTTGCGCTGTTTCTTCTTTTAATGCAATAGTTTCGCCATTAATAGCGATAGCGACAGAACAAACCTGAGTAGCGGTTTCTATTTGTAAGATGGTTGCCATGGTGCAAATATAGCTAAAAGGTGGAAGGTTAAAAGGTGTAAGGTTTGTTAAGCTTAACCAAATGTAGAAGATACAATGTTAGAACTTTACTGAGCCCTCCATTGTGGGAAGGGTTGCGTGGGGCTTTTAAGGAACAGGATCGTGCCCATGTTTACCCCAAGGATGACAACTGGCAATTCTTTTAATAGTAAGCCAACCACCATAAAATGGCCCATGCTTTTTAATAGCCTCAATGCCATAAGCAGAACAAGTAGGTGTAAATCTGCAACTTGCACCAAGCAAAGGCGATAATAAAATTTGATATAATCTTATTATTGCTAAAAACAGCCACGAAAATAGTTGCTTAATTATTTTCATTACTGGGAGATTTTTCTGTTTGGATTTGGGTGGCTAATTTTTTTAAAGCCTGTGATAATTTTTTTTCAAAAAATACATATTCGTATTTCTCTTTACCTATAAACTGAAGAGATAAAAGCAATAAATCATTTCGATTTTTCAATAAAGCATACAATTGCTCTTCTTTTTGTAAACGGTAAGCTTCTCGAGTTCGGCGTTTAATAAGGTTGCGATCTACAGCATTTTTATAGCGTTTTTTAGCTACATTTATCACTATCTGGGCAGGATATTTTTGAGGCTCGGCTACAAAAAAATAAGTAACTCGAAAGGGATAAACTAAAAAAGAAGAACCGTTTTTGAATAACAAGTCTAATGACTTTTTACTACACAACCGTTCTTCTTTATTAAATTTGTTCATGTTTTTTGATTGCAATACTGCAGATAAGACTGCTTACACCCAAAAACAGGTGGCAATCAAAAATTATGCTTTATGACGACGCTCGTCAGAAACCGATAATCTTTTTCTTCCTTTTGCACGGCGAGAAGCTAATACTCTTCTACCGTTTGCTGTAGCCATTCTTTCGCGGAAGCCATGCTTGTTTCTTCTCTTTCTTTGCGAAGGTTGGAATGTTCTTTTCATAACTGTATAATATCTTAACTAGAGTTTTTTAAATAAGAGGTGCAAATATAATGCGATTTTTCTAAAAAAGCAAGAGTGTTATAGTTTTATTTTTAGAAATTTTAACGTACTCGATATACAATGACTTTTAAGCTTGTAAATTTATAAATCACTAGTTTTTTAGAAAAGCAAAGTTAGTAATTCTTTTAAAGGTCTAGTCCCGCCCCCGCTTCAAGTCCTCGGTCTTCGTACCTCAGCCCTGTGGGCTTTCTCGCTAAGGTCGGGTTTAAAATGAAAGATTGTGCAACCCCTAAATCTGGACTGCCTCCCTATAGCTGATTTTGCTATGCGTCTACGCATGATCGATAGAAGAAGTCCTCTTTAGGGGATTTAGGGGTTTACATACCCAATGCTGCTTTTAATTTCACATAACCAGTTTTACTCACCGGAAGCCATATATTAGACTTTAATAATACAACATAACTATCTTTTTCTTTTAGTTCTATTTTGGTTACCTGAGCCAAGTTGATGATGTAAGAACGATGGATGCGGATGAATTGAGCTGGATCTAAGGTCTGCTCAAAAAAGCTCATCGTTTTATTTTTGTGGAAGTTGCCTTCGGTAGTATTCAATTTTACATAATCATCATCCGCTTCAATGTAATTAAGCTCTGTAACCGGAATAATTTTAATCACACCAGCCGTTTTAACTACTATCCTACTGTTTTGGGCAGGAGACAAGGAAGCTGTTTCCAAAAGCTCATTACTAGTTTCTTGTTTAGCCAGTTTAGCTGGAAGTTTTTGCATAGCTTGATCAAACCTTGATTTTTCTATTGGTTTTAGTAAATAATCTACCGCATTAACCTCAAAAGCTTTAATGGCATATTCATCAAAAGCGGTAGTAAAAATAACTGCAGGATGGGTCTCTACCAATTCTAGCATCTCAAAACCACTAATTTTTGGCATCTGGATGTCTAAAAAAATGAAATCTGGTTTATGTTGAGTAATCGCTTTTAATCCTTCAAAACCATCACTACATTCGGCAACAATCTCAATATCTGGGTACGATTTTAAGTAATGTTTTACCACATCTCTCGCTAAGGCTTCATCATCAATTAGTATCGTTCTTATCATCTTTCTGAGGTATTTTAAGGGTAGTAATATACAAATTATTGTTTTGAGATTCGGTTTGTAAAAGGTTACTATCTGCAAACAAAAGATATAACCTTCGGCGTATAGCTGTTAATCCAAAGCCTGTGCCTTTGCTTGCTTTCATCTCTGGATCGTAAGGATTAGACACACAGATTACCAATGCATTACCTTCATATTTAACCTTCATGGTAATAGTTATTGCAGCTGAAGTATTATATAAGCCAAACTTAATGGCATTTTCTACAATAGGCTGCAATAAAGTGCCTGGCAGGCATAAGTCTAAGGTATTATCATCTATCTGTACATCGATGCTTAAGCGGTGGCTAAAACGCACCTTTTCAATATCTAGATAGAGTTGTATGTACTCCATTTCTTCAGCTACATTAACCCAAACTTCATCATCACGTTTTAAGGTTCCTCTTAAAAAGGCAGCTAACTTGGTAATCATTGTACCTGCTTCTGTTGGGTTTACAATGGTTAAAGCATAAACAGAATTTAAGCTATTAAATAAAAAATGTGGTTGCAACTGGTGCCTCAATTTATTGAGCTCTGCTTCTTTTGCTAAATTTTGGGCAGCCAATAACCGACCTTGACTTTCTGATTGTTCCTCTAACCTATACCATAGAATATTTGCCAACGCACACCATGTTAAGCATAAAAATGCGATAATTGCTCTAAATGGTAATGAGAAATCTAAAAATAGTTTGTACGAAGCTTGTTTAAGGAACAAATAATTAAGCCCATATTTTGTAGCAAATACTACTACTACAGTTAGTAGAGAAGTAATTACCAAGATAACCAGCATTTTTTCGTTTTTAGGCTGATAGTAACCCAGCATATTGCTAATGATTATACAGCCAATGGCCAATAGACCATTACTCAGAATGCTATCGGCCAAGGCAATTTGCCAATTAAAATTTAAGATGTAGTATATAATTAAGGAGCATAAGGCAATCCAACAGACTAAGATTACACTGGATACCAGCTTAATTTGCGGAATAGATAAGGGGGTTGTAGTCACAACAATTAGTTTTAGGTTAAATTTCGGTTAATAGTTTCTAATATCTATCCCGCCAAACATCGCTACCCCTTTTATAATTAATATTTTTGTTGGCACATCAACTAGCGGCTGTACACTTCTTTTATCATCTAAACCACCAAATATTGCTGTTACTTCAGATTTTATAAGCCATCCAGGTGGAACAATTATTTTAGTACCACCAAAAACTGCAGTTACATCTATTACCACTTCACCTTCAAAATCTGCTTGTGTTAAATTTACATCGCAACCACCAAATACTGCTGTAATTTCTCCACCCTTAAAATTTTTAGAATAAACAATCTGATGGCTTCCACCAAATACATTTACAGAATCTAAATAATCTAGGTTACTCGTTTTTTTTTCAGCGTTTGGGTTAAGATTTGGATCTTCTGCCGGATTTGCCATAAATGGATCATGCTCACCAAATTTTGCTTTCCATTTATCGCTTTTTCTTTTCCATTTATTTCTAGTATTGAAATCGCTTTTCGGTTTTAAAATCAAGAATAAACCTAATGCCATAATTAGAGCTGGCCATCCTATTTTATCAAAATCAATTACATGATCTAATGCTTCTTTTAAGGTAAAGAAAGAACCAATAATAATCAAAATTATGCCACTACCATTTTTAAAATTATGTTTAACACCGATAAACAAGCCTATAATAATTAAGATATTGCTCCAGTAAAATATCCAACTTGGTAAACCAAATGCAATGTTATTAACCAATAAAAGTGAGCCGATAATTACGATTATTAAACCTGCTATTACTTTACCAGAATTGTTTGCCACTTCCTTATTTCCGTTTGAATTATAATTTTCCATTTTCTTTTTCGCTAATTGTATGGTCAAATGTAGCACGAACTTTAAAACTAGCCAATGTTACATTGTTGTTTGTAGGTTAATACTCGGTAAAAAGCATCAATTAGTCGGTAAAATATTTCATTTTTTTTCACCTACCAAATAATGGTGCTATGTATTTAACAAACTGCTCAATTTAAGTTTACAAATGGTTAAATATCGGCAAATTATAAAAAGCTATATTTTGTATCCTTGGGTACTCAAAAACCAATCCCATAATGATTAAAACCTACTCATTTAGACTTATTATTTTACTAGGTATTTTTTCTAGTTACATTAATGTAAAAGCACAGGGTACATTACAAGATTATCAACGTGCTGAATTATTTAACGGACTGATACAAAACAAAATATATAATTCGCCTACTAACATTAAGTGGTTAGCAAACAAAAAGCAATTCTTTTATAACATGTTAACTGTAAAAGGTACAGAATATATTTTAGTAGATGTGGCAGATTTAAGCAAAAAACCTGCGTTTGATCAAGAAAAATTAGCTACCGCACTAAGTGAAGTTACCAAATCTAAATTAGTGGCCTATAAACTTCCTATTAGTAATGTTAACATCAACAATACAGCAACTAGTTTGCAATTTAACTATGACAACAAATTATGGAATTATGATTTAGTTACTTTTAAATGCGAAGAAGTTAGGAGAACAGAAAATATGAGGCAAGATGCTTATTGGGGAGATAGGCAAAGTAACCTAACGGATCGGAAAACAAAATCGCCTGATGGCAAGTGGAATGCCTATATTAAAAACTTCAATGTTTATATTAAGGCTACTGCGTCAGAAAATAGTCCTGAAATTCAATTAAGTTTTGATGGTTCTGAAGGAGAATATTACAGTGGATATGTGTATTGGTCTCCCGATTCTAAGAAATTGGCTACCAATAAAACTCGTCCGAATAAACCACATCTCATTTATTTGATAGAATCGTCGCCGTTAACGCAACTTCAACCAATATTACAATCAAGAAATTACTTAAAGCCTGGGGATGCTTTGCCACAAATGCAGCCATCCTTGTTTTTAATCGACACTAAAATGCAAGTTTCGGTTGACCAAAGTAAAACGCAATCTCAGTATAGCTTAGATAATATATCTTGGAGAAAAGATAGTAGAGCATTCACATTTCAATATAACCAACGTGGGCATCAAAAATATAGTGTAATAGAGGTAAATACTGCAGGAAACGTTAAAGAATTAATTACAGAAGAAAGTAAAACCTTTATCAGCTATAGCGGAAAACTTTTTAGATACGATGTGAACGATGGCGAAGAGATCATCTGGGCATCAGAAAGAGATGGATGGAACCATTTGTATTTGTATGATGGCAACGGAAAAGTAAAAAACCAAATTACCAAAGGAGACTGGGTAATGCGCAATGTTATTCAGGTAAACGAAAAGGATCGAACCATCATTTTTGAGGGAAGTGGAATGGAAAAAAACCAAGATCCCTATTTCATCCAATACTATAAAATCAACTTTAATGGTACTGGTTTGGTAAAATTAACTACTGAAAATGGCAATCATAAAGCTTATTTTTCTGATGATAAAAGTATATTTATAGATACTTATTCTACCATCGAAAAACCACAAACAACTTTATTAAGAGATGGCAAAACCGGCAAAATATTAAAAGAATTAGAGAATGGAAACATTGATGCCTTATTAAGCACAGGATGGAAATTACCAGAAATATTTAGTGCAAAAGGCAGAGATGGTAAAACAGATATTTGGGGAATGATTATTCGTCCTAGTAATTTTGATCCAAAAAAGAAATATCCTATTATAGAGTACATTTATGCTGGTCCACATGATTCTTTTGTGCCGAAAAGTTTTGTCAATGATTCTAGAGGGTCTTTACATGAACTAGCAGAACTAGGCTTTATAGTTGTACAATGTGATGGCATGGGAACTTCAAACAGATCTAAAGCATTTCATGACGTGGCATGGAAAAACATTAAAGATGGTGGTTTCCCCGATAGAATGGCCTGGATTAAAGAAGCTGCAAAAAAATACAGCTATATGGATATTACAAAAGTAGGGATTTTCGGCAATTCTGCAGGCGGACAAAGTTCTTTGGGTGCGTTGTTATTCCATCCAGATTTTTATAAAGTTGCAGTGTCCTCTTCGGGTTGCCATGATAATAGAATGGACAAAATGTGGTGGAATGAACAATGGATGGGCTTCCCTATCGGACCAGAATACGCAGAATCATCCAATGTAGATAATGCTTACAAATTACAGGGTAAGTTACTCTTAATTTTGGGCGAACTGGACGATAATGTTGATCCATCATCTACCATGCAGGTAATTAACCAACTCATTAAAGCGAATAAGAACTTCGACTTTTTAATGGTACCTGGCATGAAACACTCATTAGGTGGCGACTATGGAGAACATAAACGAAGAGATTTTTTTGTTAAACATTTATTAGGTGTTGATCCTCCAGAATGGACTTGGGCAACAAACATTACCGTTCCCAAACCATAGTTTATTTTAACGTACAATTGTTTTTTGATACATTCGCAACTATCAATTTTTAAGACTAAAAAGCCATGATCAAACAACAATTTTTAACACTGTGTTGCTTAGTTTTTCCGATAATAGGAATGGCGCAGGACCTGAGCAAGCATTTTAAAATTTACGATGTGCGAAAGCAAAAAACTATCATTATTGATGATATAATAGCTGACCTAAGCAAGGCTGATGTTTTATTTTTTGGAGAAGAACATAACGATTCAATCGGTCATTATTTGGAAGCAACCTTATTTAAAAAAATGGCTGAGGCCTATCCAGGCAAAGTTGCTTTAACTCTAGAAATGTTCCATACAGATGTGCAGCCAGTAATAGACGAGTATCTTAACGGCAACATAAGTGAAAAAAATTTCATTAAAGAAGCCAGGGCTTGGAACAACTATAAAGACTACAAGCCAATGATTGAGACCGCCAAACTGCAAAAGTTAAATGTAATTGGAGGCAATGCTGCAGCTAGGTATAGTAATGCGGTTACCAGAGGAGGAATGGAAGTTTTAAGTCAATTCCCTACAAATTCAAAACAATTTATGGCACCACTACCTATTGATACGGCAATTGGAAGATATTATGAGAAATTTGTGGAGACCTTAGGAGGCCACAGCATGGGTGGGATGCAAGTTTACCAAACACAAAATTTTTGGGATGCTACCATGGCGTGGTCAATTGCCAAATATGCAAAAAACAATAAAGGCAATAAGATTTTTCAGGTAAATGGACGTTTTCATAGCGATGAGAAGTTAGGCACCCTTGCTAAACTTACAAAATATGCACCCAAACTTAAGATATTAAACATCTCAGCATTTTCTGCAGATGATTTTGGCAATCCTGACTGGGAAAAATACAAAACTTTGGGAGATTATATTATTGTAACTGATCCTGCACTTAAAAGAACATTTTAATTAAAAAAGCCGCAAATGTAATAACTCTACACTTGCGGCTTACCATATTAACAACTTATTTGTTCTTCAATAAATCTCTTATTTCGGTTAATAAAATTTCTTCTTTAGTTGGTGCAGGTGGAGCAGAAGGCTTAGCTTCTTCTTTACGCTTTAAAGCATTAATGCCTTTTACCAAAAGGAAAACAACAAATGCTAATAAGAGAAAGTTTATTGCTACAGTAATAAAATTACCATAGGCAAAAATCGATGTATCAGGAATTTTTCTGGCCTCTTCTAATGGTAAATTTTCTGGAACAGTTCCTTTCAAAACAACATATAAGCTACTAAAATCTGGCTGGCCAATAATTGCTGAAACCACTGGCATTACTAAATCTTTTACAATACTATCTATAATTTTACCAAATGCACCACCAATAATTACTCCAACCGCGAGGTCCATCACGTTGCCTTTGATGGCAAATTCCTTAAATTCTTTAACAAATCCCATAAGCGTAATTCAATTTAAATTTTAATTTTTCGTTTAGTTTGATTAAAAGTAGCAAACTTTAAAGGTATGTCAAGCATAATCAGCTAAAATTTTGTTCAAAAATCAACAATACCTGCTCAATTATTCATTTTATCTAAACCAAATGCTTAAATTTGGAAATTAAAATCATCGAACCTAAAATATGTTAAAACAACATCTACAGCAAAAATTATTACAGAAGTTATCGCCACAACAAATTCAATTTATAAAATTGTTGCAAGTGCCTACTGTAGCTTTAGATACACGTATTAAGGAAGAATTAGAAGATAATCCGGCATTAGAAGATCCAAGCTTAATGACAGCTGATGAACCCATTAATGAATATGATGATTTAAATGAACGTGAAGATTACGACTCTGAAGCTAAAGATGACATTAGCACTGATGAATTTAATGTTGAAGATTATCTTCAGGACGACAATACAAACGATTACAGTACTTCATATAATAACGGAGATGATGATGAAGAGAAAAAAGAAACTCCTATCGCTATAGAAAGTACTTTTTTCGAGAGCTTACAAGAACAATTGGATTTGGTTCCTTTATCTGACAGTGATTTTATTGTAGGCAAGCAAATTATTGGGAGTTTAGACGACGATGGTTATCTACGTAGACCTATTACATCGATGATAGATGATTTGGCATTTTCTCAAAACGTAATGGTTGAAGAAGAAGATGTATTGGAAATGCTAAAAGTAATTCAAGCTTTTGATCCTCCTGGTATTGCTGCTCGCGATTTGCAAGAATGTTTATCCTTACAATTAAAACGTAAGGATGTAAACAATCCCATCATCAAAAAAGCTATCGCCATTGTTGAGCATCATTTAGATGAATTTACTAGAAAACACTACGATAAATTAGAGAAATCTGTAGGTTTAAATAGCGAAGAACTTAAAGAAGTGGTAGCAGAAATTCTGCGTTTAAATCCTAAACCAGGAGATTCTAATCAAGTTACCACCAAACAACTTCAAATTATTCCCGATTTTCACATCAGTAATAATGATGGCATCTTAATCCTAACCCTCAATTCAAAAAATGCACCTGAATTAAGAGTTAGCCGCTCTTATATGGATATGTTTGATCATTACGATAAGGCATCTCAAAAGGATAAAAAATTAAAAGAAGCTGTTCAGTTTGTAAAGCAAAAGCTTGACTCAGCAAAATGGTTTATTGATGCCATTAAGCAAAGACAACAAACTTTGCTTAAAACCATGAATGCCATTATGCATTATCAGTATGAGTATTTTTTAACTGCAGATGAGCGTAAAATGCGCCCAATGATTTTAAAAGATATTGCTGATAAAATTGGCATGGATATTTCTACCGTTTCTAGGGTTGCGAACTCTAAATACGTGCAAACAGAATTCGGTACTTTTTTACTCAAATCATTCTTCTCTGAGGCCATACAAACCGAAAATGGCGAAGAGGTTTCTAATAAAGAAGTTAAAAAGATTTTGGAAGATTGTATAGGTAACGAAGATAAGCGTAGACCTTTAGCGGATGAGAAATTGACTGAAATTTTAAAAGACAGAGGTTACAACATCGCCAGAAGAACGGTTGCTAAATACCGTGAGCAAATGAATATCCCTGTAGCCCGTTTAAGAAAAGAACTTTAAGCAGTTTACAGTTAATAGTTCTCAAACTAAAAGCAATTGCTAATTACTTAGTGAGAATTATAACTTAATTACCACATCCTCCCAGAACCTAATGCTTGGTATAAGTTATTCAATTGTAAACCTAATACAATTTCATGGCTTCCATTACTGTAGTTTTTAAGAGCTGAAGTAGTTAAATCATAAGAATAACTTAAGTTTACCAATTTGCTAAAGTTAAATCCTGCTAGGGCAGCGTAAGAATCTTTATGTCTATAACTACCACCCAACCAAAAACGATCTTTGAAAGAAAATTTCACATTAGCATCGAATGATAATGGTACAGGTTTTATATATTTTACCATTACAGATGGAATGAAAGAAATTTCGTCATCTATATACAATTTATAACCAGCCGTTACAAAAGCATGAGGCACTTCTTTACCTTGGGCTAAATTTTCTGCAGTGGTAAAAGACAATTTATTAGGCAATATTTGCTGTACAGAAGCGCCTGCAAAAAAACGTGCACCATACAACCAAACGCCCATAGCTAAATCGGGCTTGGTCTGCCCAACAATAACAGTATTTGCCAAAGCGGGATCAGAACCTTCATTTTCGAAGGTTAATTTACTATTGTCTAAATTAATCCTTTTAATGCCAGCCGCAACACCTACCGATAAGTTTAATGTACCAGCCAATTTTAAGTGATATGCATAGGTTAAACTTGCATTAATGGTAGAAAGCGGACCGGCTTTATCATAAAAAACGATTGCCCCTGCTCCATGGTGTGCGGGAGATGCGGTGTAATTCTGTATATAATCGTCACTCATTGGGTTATCATCTCGTTCTGGCATAGAAAGTGGATTTTTCCACAAATAATTATTGCCTAAACTCAAATGCGCAGCAGCAAAAGTAGTTTGTGGCGCCTCGTTTATACCTGCCCACTGCCTTCGGTGCCCAGCCTTAAAATCTGTATAATTTTCGATACCACTTAAAGCAGGATTAAGCAAATAATTATTAAAGATGTATTGCGTATACTGAGGTCTTTGCTGAGCAGGGGCTTGCAAACCAAATAAACCGAATATAATGATAAGGTACTTTTTCAATTTATTTAATTAACGTTAAAGATCCAGTAATTGCTTTTCTACCATTTTTGGGATTAATGATATAATAATATACCCCAACAGGTAATGGTTCATTTCTATAAGTACCATCAAAAGGTATGGCATATCCGACACTCGAAAAAACTTTCTGTCCATTTCTGTTGAATACTTCAACAGTGGCATCTTTAAATGAATCAAGTGAGTTAAGTTTCCAAACATCATTAATTCCGTCGCCATTTGGACTAAATGTGTTAGCTATTTTTAAGTCATCAAGAACTATTACCTCAATTTCTTTAACCACATCACACAAACCACTAACAGAGATTTTTAATGTATATTTTGTACTTGTTTTTGCATTTACTGTTGGGTTTAAAATGTCGTATGCACTTAAACCTATTTTAGGTGTCCACTCATAAGTTAAATTTGTTCCTATTGCTTTTGCTGGCATTATTTTCTCTCCACCAGAAAGAATATAGATTAAAGGTTCCACATCAACTATAGGTTTTGGAACAACCTCTACCTCATTTGTTTTGATCTCAACACATTTATTTTCAGTAGTATAAGTGTATGTTATGATATGCTTACCTATTCCGGCAACCTCCGGATCGAATACTCCAGTTGAACTTACCCCAGTTCCGCTAAATATTCCTGCCCCTAAAACAGATCTTGTTTGGCTAGCTGTAAAATTAATCAAGCCACCATCCAAACATACCGGTTTAAGTTTATCAAAAACAACTTCAGGAGATAAATTTATCTTTATATTCTTTGTAAAAACAGTTTCAGAGGCACATCCGTTCTCATTCCACACCTTCAATGAAACAGTGTAGTTTCCATCTTTAGAAAATATATGCGTTGGGTTTTGTGCAGAAGATGTATTTGTTGAACCTGATGTAGGATCTCCAAAATTCCACTCCCATTTTGTAACACTTCTCCCAATTATATTTGCATTACTATTGTCTGTAAATAAGATTTCTTTGCCCGAACAACCTTCTAAGACAGTATTAAAATTAGATATAGGCAAGGGATCAACAGTAAAATCAACACTCAATTCTTCTGTTGCTCCGCAATCATCTGGTGTTTTTTTGGTAGTTTCCACAAAAAACCTATAGTCTGCTGGACTATCATAAACTATAGTTTTTGGGTATAAATAAGTATAGTATTTTATATTATCTTTTATAAATTCTGCCGTTGGTACAGGATTAAGTTCTTCTATTATACCATCATTGCTCACATCCCATCTCAATTTTGTAGCTAAATAAGGCAAGTTTATCTTCAGTCTTATTTCATTGCCCACACATCCATTTGTTATAGTTTGTGATGTAGCAGCACTCTCTGGCTGAAAAGTGAAATTTTGAATGTTAGCCCCTGCTAGATATGCATAAGACTCTGTACTACCATAACCGTAAGCTATTGCAGAAAAACCTCCTGTTGCTGTTAATCGATGTTGAGGCTGCAAATTAGTAACATCAATAATTACGTAACTATATTCTTTATCAATAGGGACAAAACCAGAAACTCCTGTGCCATCTAGCCTAAAAGAAGGAATATCAACAGTCTTTATAATTACATTAAGGAAAAACTTATTGATGTTAGTAGGCACATTTTCCAGTTTGGAATAGACTGTTACGTTATTTAAAGTTTGTTCTACTGGATTTAGAATCGTTATTTCAGGATCTCCTGGAAAAAGTACAGTAGCATTATTACCAGCTGTACCTGGAGAATTATTTAGGTTACATGTTTGAGAAACCTGGTATTGGGCCACTGAAATAGGTGAACTTGCTGAAATAACATTACCACTTGTTGATGTATAGGTGATAACAGCGCCCTTTGCATAAGGATTTGCCAAAACTGTACCTCCAGCAATTGTAGTGCTGCCATTTACAGTAATTGTTGTATTATCTTCGGCAACAATAATTCTGATAATTTCTGAACTACCATTAATTGTATTATAGAAGGGAGCAGTTACAAATTTTTTACCCCAGCTTGATACTGGAAATGTTTGTTGATAAAGATTATCACCACCACTTGGATTTCTGGAATTACCTTGTTCACAAAAAGCAGCCCATGTATTGCCGGAAAAAACAGCTATAGGTTTACACCCATTAATAGATTTAATGTGCGTTCCAGATAAATCAAATGTTGACTGGTATTGATAAATATCACCTTTATTTAGTTTTTTAACAAAGGGACTTCCCAAAACATGTTTTCCATTAACTTCAGTTCTAGTTGGTGTTATTTCAATATCAGTATCATCTTCTGTAGCTATTATTGTAAATTGAGAAAGATCGTTGTTCGTACCCTGGTAGCTAAATGTATAATATTCTTTACCTAGTGTATTGCTTGGCAATACCATAGTTCCTCCAGTTCTGGCATTAAACGATATTACACTGTACAAAGAAATAGATTTTGCAGTTATAACTCTAATTGCCCTGTTGGCACTAATTTCATCAGAGCCTGCTATATATGACGCATATTCATTTGGATCAATTATTATCGGCAAACATGTATTAGCAGATATTGTACCACTAGAAACGGTTGCGTTTCCAATTTTAACCTCATAAGTCGTTGATTGATCTGCCGAAAGGAATAAAGTTAATCTTGAATTTAAAGCATTTATATGTGCACTATACGCAACCCAAAAATCTTTCCCCCTATTAGATGTATTCTGCGCTACAGCATCTTTTGAAAATACTGTAATAAGCAAAACAATTACAAGCAAATAGCAATTCTTCATTAGAATTATAATGTGGCGTTAATTAGCTGGATATTAAATATAAACAGTTTAAAACAATAATAATAATTTATTATTCGATGTACATATTTTGTGAGTTAAGAAATGCTAAAAAATTTAAAATACAACCAACAGGAGTTTAAAATTAACTTGTAAGCAAAAACAGTCTTAAAAAAATAGCCCAAACATTCTCAATTGTTTGGGCTAACACTAATATCTGTTAAGAAATCTAAGAAAGTAGATTCTGTCTGGCTATAAATTCTAGTTGTTTATTTGCTACTAATAATTTTTCTGTAAGCTCTCTATTTTCTTTTCTTAAAGTGTATATTTCAACTGCCTTTTCGATATTAATTCTTAAATCGTCTTCATTCCAAGGCTTTTGTATATAACGGTATACCTGCCCCTTGTTAATTGCATCTATTACAGCATCAATGTCAGTAAAACCAGTTAAAATCATGCGTATAGGCTCAGGATGTTTCTCTAAAATTGAAGCAAGAAACTCTACTCCTGTTGTTTTGGGCATGCGCTGATCAGTAATTATTATATGTATATCTTCATTATCTAATATTTTCCTACCTTCATCAGCAGATTCGGCAGTAAAAATTTTGTATAACCTACGATAGCTTGCTTTAAACGCACTTAAATTATGTGGTTCGTCATCTACATATAAAATATTCGTGTTCATCGGATTGCAATAAAAAGATAAAAATACTTTTTTATAATAACTCTTAAAAGACTAATTTAGGTGTTTTAACATATAAATTATTTTTTATTAAATAATACTTTTTCATTTTATCACAAAAATGTCCTCTAAAATGGGTATCGCTCCACAATTATCACTCCTCATTAACCAAACAAATGAGCAAAAAAGCACCTATAAACCGCTCATATTTAACTTAGTAGATCCAGTACAAAAAACTGCGTTTGAAGAGCTTATCCAGCAGAAAAATAATTTACAAGTTTACGATCATATTTATACCCAAGTAGAGGAATTAATTAAATGTTTAAATCCTACAATAGTTTTTTTACCACCAGCAGAATTAGCGAAAGCGGTAGCAAATCATTTTGGTAATATCGATCAAAGTGAATATGGAGTTTGGGTATATTATCCATGGGCAGATAAATTAGTACACTTGCTAAATGAACATGAGTTTGCTATTGTTCGTACCAATAGAAACAAACATAAAATCACGATACAAGAACAAGCCGCACTTTCTTCAAAGAAAATTGGAGTAATGGGTCTTTCTGTCGGACAATCGGTTTCATTAACCTTGGCTATGGAGCGTGGTTTTGGTGAGTTACGGATTGCTGATTTTGACGAATTAGATTTAAGTAATATCAATAGAATTAGAACTGGTGTATTTAATATTAAACTTAAAAAAACAGTAATCGTTGCCAGAGAGATTGCAGAAATTGATCCATTTTTAAACGTTGTTTGTTTTGAGGATGGGATTACAGCAAACAACCTTGACGAGTTTTTAAATGGCAATGGAAAATTAGATCTTTTGATTGATGAGTGCGACAGTTTTGACATTAAAATAAATTCGCGTACCAAAGCCAAAGCATTGGGTATACCCGTATTAATGGAGGGCAGCGACAGGGGCACAATTGATATCGAAAGATTTGATTTAGAACCCGAAAGACCTGTTTTACATGGTATGGTTGCCCATTTAGACATGAGCAAATACTCATCATTAACCACTATGGATGAGCGAATTCCATACATTACTGCAGTAACTGGTGTAGAAACGCTCTCTCCAAGAATGAAAGCTTCTGCTGTAGAAATAATGGCAACTATTTCAACCTGGCCACAATTGGCTAGCGCTGTTACCTATGGTGGTGGTATTACTGCAGATCTGGCCAGAAAAATGCTTTTAGGTAACTTAAACACGTCTGGTAGATTTTTTATTGATATAGATGAACTTATCCAAGATCCTTTAACAAAACAAAAACTTACTGAACCAAAATTCATTGAGCCACTTAGTAATGCGCAAATACAGGATTTTATTAGCCAGCATCAAATTTTGCCAAGTGGCGATGAATTCGATTTATCAGAAACTATTCTGGATGAATTAATTTCGGCTGCTAGCAAAGCTCCTTCTGGAGGAAATAACCAACCTTGGCGTTGGCACTATCAAAATGGAATATTGCATCTGTTTTTAGAAGAAAGTGCTGCTCAGGCTTACTTAGATCCTCATTTTATATCATCATACACCTCTATTGGGGCAGCTATTGAAAATCTTTTGTTAAAGGCCGCTTCACAAAACCTGAGTGTAAACTGGCAATTAACACCACAGTTTGCGCCATTGCATATTGCCTGTTTTGCTTTTAAAAATGGCAAAGAACCTGCAATCGAAGATTTTGCATTGGCAGAACAAATAAACTTAAGGCATACCAACAGAAAAATTGGTCCAAAACAAGAGATTGCAGCCAATTTACTTGAACAATTAAGTGCGCTAACTCATAAAGTTGAAGGAGCCAAATTAACATGGATAACAGCTCCTGAACAAATTAAGACCTTAGCTGGAATAAGCATACACACTGATCTATTAAGAATGTTCATAGACGAAGCACATTTTGATTTTATACATAGAGAGATGCGCTGGGACTTAGATGAAGTAACAGAAACTGAAGATGGTATTGGGATACATACCTTAGATTTAAGCAATAACGATCAAATTGGTATTCGCTTGATTAAAGACAAAAGAGCAGTTGATTTTCTACAGAAAATTGATGGAGGCAGTGGTTTTAAACGGTTAACAATGCAACAGTTTATGTCTAGCTCGGCAATAGGTTTAATAAGTATGCCGAGCCAAACCGCCCAAGATTTTATAGCTGGAGGCATGGCTGCCGAAAAATTATGGCTGGGTGCTACATCATTAGATCTTCAAATCCATCCTGTAAATGTGCCATTGATATTCTTTTATAAAAATTCTATTGAGCAGAATCTAAATATCCCAGAAAAGGACAGAAGTATTTTAACGCATTTAGAAAATAACTTTAAGCAAATTTTTATGCTCGAACCACAAGAACAGGCTATATTTATGTTTAGAATTTTTAAGGCCACTCCATCTCCAGAAAGAACAATCAGAAAATCAAAAGCAAAAATATTTTCAGTTGGAAGAGCTTAAGCCGCATATAGAAAATTTACATTTTAGAGCATTTAGAGCAGTTGATGACCGATCGGCCTGCATGAAATTTATAGAGGGGCATACGCATGTTTTAGAAATATTTGGAATTACCCAAATTACCTCTGCAAAAATAGATTGGGTATTAAATCCTGATGTTTACGTAATTTTGGTAACTGAAGGAGAAAATGGAAGAGCTTTAGCTGGAGGAAGGGTGCATAGGGCAAACAGAAAAAATCCGTTACCAATTGAAGATGCTGTAGGTTATATGGACGACAGAATCTATGACATGGTTGAGGAAAGAACTGATGCAGGAACTGGAGAATTAGCAGGTCTGTGGAATTCGTGGGAAATTGCTGGTTTAGGAATTGGCAGTATGCATATGGGAACAGCCTGTGTGGCTTATTCTGATTTGATTGGCTTAACTACATTATTTGGACTATGTGCTCCTGCTACATATAGAAATACATTGCGAGGAGGTTTTAGAGTGATTAAAGAAATTGGAAACGATGGGAAATTTTATTATCCTAAAGAAGATATGACCGCAACATCGCTATTAGTTGATGACATTAAAAATTTACCGATTACCTTGGAGCCAGAAAGAAGTATTGCCATGAATATGAGAGCAAATCCAATTTCTAAACAAGAAATATTATCAAAAACGGGAGAGATTATTACATTGCATTTTGATCTAACAAAAAGATGATTTTAAAACATTTGAGTAGGCTTTTATTTTTTATGTTGTTATTTAACAGCTGCGATGTTATTGCCACTTCGAAACTTATTAATAACGACCTACCATTTACAGTCCAATACTTTAGAGATAAAAGTAGCACTGAAAAAATTACATCAGTAGTAAATGAAAAATTTAACAATTTTGAAGGAGATATCTTCAATTTTGGTCCTGACAAATCTACCTATTGGATTAAATTTAAAACGGATAGTTTTCAAAATTTCCTTAATAAGGTTCTATTTATTGATCAATCTCGGCTATCTTCTGCTAAAATGTATATTGTAGAGAGCAATGGAGATATCAAATCACAATTACCCTATAATCTATTCGAAACAAAAAATATTAAATTTAGTCAGGGTAAGATTTATAACCTTCCAAATGCTTTTAACAAAGAAAGTACAATATACCTGCAATTAACAGCTCATGAAACATTTTTAACAAGAATAAATGTAATTAGAGAAGACACATTATTAGAGAGCTTTTCTTTAAAAGATATCATATTCGGCATATATACCGGGATTATGGTAATTATGTTCATCTACAATTTGTTCTTATTTATAATTATAAGGGATTCTAGTTATTTATATTACGTTTTTTACATTCTTTTTGTTTGGTTTACGCAAATATCCATACAAGGTTTTGCTACAAAATATTTTTGGGATGAAGGTGGTATTATAGACCATTATTCGGTAGTTTTCTTTTCTACCATTGGTTTAACAGTAGCCAGCCTATTTACTATATCGTTTTTAAACACAAAAGTGTTTTCTCCTTTTCTGCATCGCTTAATTATCGCTTACATTATACTTACGTTATTAAATATTGGTGTTTTAATTATTTTCGATACTTATATTTCATTTATAAGCATGCAGCTTTTAACCTTAGTTGGTGCTGTACTTGCCACTTATGCCTCTTATTTTGTTTATTTTAAAAGGCATTTTAAACCAGCTGGATATTATTTAATTGCTTGGTCTATTTTAATTGTAGGAGCCATGCTTTTTGTATTAAAAGATTATGGAATTATTCCATACAATAACTTTACAGTTTATTTAATGCAAATCTCTTCTGCGATTGAGGTAATGTTGTTGTCATTTGCCCTGGCCGACAAAATTAACTTTTTCAAAAAAGAGAACGAGATTGCACAAGCTCAAGCATTAAATGCATCATTAGAAAACCAAAAACTGATCAAAGAACAAAATATTGTATTAGAAAAAAGAGTTCAAGAACGTACAGAAGAATTACAAAATGCCAATTCTACATTAAATATTACATTAACGAATTTAAAAGATACACAATCTCAATTGGTTGATGCTGAAAAGATGGCTGCGCTTGGTCAGCTAACTGCTGGTATAGCTCACGAAATCAATAACCCAATTAATTTTGTAACATCAAACATAAAGCCCTTACAACTAGATATAGACGATTTAAAGGAAATCATTACTAGATATGAAGAGCTTGATTTTGACAAAGAACTTGCTCCACAAATTGCAGAAATTGAAGCATTTAAGGAACAAATAGACATCGATTATGTAAATGAAGAAATCACTTCTCTCCTATCTGGAATCAGCGAAGGTGCTAAACGTACTGCCGAAATAATTAGAAGTTTAAGGAATTTTAGCAGACTTGATGAAAGCGATATGAAACCTATAGATTTGAATGAAGGTTTGGATTCGACGCTTGTATTAGTTCGAAATAATATCCCCGATAATGTAACAGTAATTAAAGATTTAGGCAATTTACCAAAAGTAGAATGCCAAGCTGGTAAGATTAACCAGGTATTTATGAATTTAGTTTCAAATGCCATACAAGCTATAAAATCAAAAGAAAATAAAGCTGATGAAGAATTTTTAACCATCAAAAGTTGGTACACAGACCAACAAGTAAAAGTTAGCATAAAAGATACTGGTACAGGAATGACACCAGAGGTAAAACACCGCATTTTTGAACCATTTTTTACCACTAAAGATATTGGTGAGGGTACTGGACTAGGACTTTCCATTGTATTTAGTATCATTGAAAACCATAAAGGTCATATAGAAGTTAACTCAAAAGTTGGTGAGGGAACAGAATTTATTATTACCTTGAACATAAATTTATAACCAGTATCATATGACTAGGCCTTCTGCGATAAGAATTTTATATATTGATGATGAAGAGCACAATCTTCAATCATTTAAAGCGAGTTTTAGAAGGGAATATGAAATTTATACTGCAATTTCTGCAGAATCAGGACTAAAAATATTAAAGAACGTAGATATACATATTATTTTGGCAGACCAAAAAATGCCAAAAACTACAGGCGTTGAGTTTTTTCAAAGCATTGCAAAAACACACCCCGATCCGATGCGCATTCTAATGACAGGTTATACTGATATAGATGCCTTAGCGGATGCAATTAACCACGGCGATATTTATCGCTATATCCAAAAACCTTGGAAAGCGCTTGAACTGCAAAACTGTATTAAAAATGCAAATGATGCTTACAGAGCAAAAATTGATCTAAGAGTTAAGGTTGCAGAATTAGAGAAAACCAACGACGAGCTTAATCGTTTTATTTATAGCATCTCACACGAACTTAGGGCACCACTAGTTTCTGTTATTGGTATAGTAAATTTGGTAAAACTAGAAAACATGTATAATTCTAGTGGAGAATATTGGAGTTTGATAGAAACATGCTCTAACAAGCTAGATTATTATATTCAGAAAACATTACAATATTATAAAAACAATAAAATATCAACAGAAGTATCTGCTATTAATTTCTCAGACTTAATTACCGAGCTGATAGAAATTTATGCATATGCAGATAAGGATACACAGTTTACAGTTAACGTTAAGCAAGATACAGCCTTTATAGGTGATCTTTTTAGAATTGAGGTTATTTTAGGAAACCTTATATCTAATGCAATCAAATATCAAAAAGTAAACGAATTAAATAAAAAGGTAAATATTGATGTAAATGTAGGTGCTCATTTTGCAGAAATCAGCATTAGCGATAATGGTATGGGAATTTTGAATGAACACTTGGAAAAAATATTTACCCAATTCTTTAAAAGTAAAGTACACCATGGCAGTGGGCTTGGTTTATTTATTGTTAAAGAAGCTTTGAATAAAATTAACGGACGCATATCTGTAAATTCTGATATAGATAACGGTACCACCTTTACAATTACATTGCCCAATGCAAAACAAAGTTAAAAGAGTAATGCTTATCGATGATAATGAGATTGATCTTAAAATCAACTCTAAATTGATTAATTTAACTAAATTATTCGATGAGATTATCATCTGCCAATCTGGAGACGAAGCACTAACTTATTTAAATAAATATCTTGATGATGAAAATAAACGGCCAAATTTCATTTTATTAGATATTCAAATGCCAGAAATGGATGGCTTCGAGTTTCTTAGTCATTACAAACATATCTCAAAATCATTTACAGACACTTGTCCTGTAGCCATGTTATCTTCAACATTAGATTTTGGAGATATCCAAAGAGCCGAAGCAAATCCTTATGTGGTTAAGTTACTTAAAAAACCATTTTCTCCTAAAGATTTACAAGGTTTATTATAAATACTACAGCATACCTATCTAGATAATACTAGCAATTTGTTTGATCAGCAAAACATCAAATTAATTTTGTTTAAAATTTTATTTGATTATAAATTATTTCATAACCAATGTAATTAATATATAATGCAATCGGTACAGTTATAATTAGAGGCTTTTTTATAGCATAAACACGGTTTGAAAAATATTTTAAAAAAATTTTATGCAATCGGTTGCAAATTAATTTTTTAATTTCTACTTTTAACCTAACCAAATATACTTAAGCGGAATTTTGCCCGAGCTTGGCAAAGAAACTTAAGGTTATTTAACAGCAGTAAAAACGTTGCGAATAAATTAAACCTTGTATGAAAAAACCTAGACAAAAAACTTTTTTTAAGAGTATGGCTTTGCTAATATTCTTATTAGGTCTAACTCCTACTCTTCTTTTTGCACAAACCGTGTTAAAAGGAAAAGTTGTGGATGAAAAAAACCTACCTCTTCCAGGAGCCGGAATTAAGCTAAAACAATCTGGCAAAACAACTGTAGCTACCGACGATGGGAGTTTTACCATTAGCCCAAGCGCTAATGATGTAACCTTAATCATTTCTTTCATAGGTTATCCAGCACAAGAGATTGACATTAAACCAGGCACTACAGAATATACTGTAAAGCTAACGCCAGATTCTAAAAACCTTAACGAGGTGGTAGTAATTGGATATGGCACACAAAAAAGACGTGATGTTACCGGGTCTGTCGCTTCCATGAGTGGTACAGCAATAAAAGAAGTGCCAGTAGCAAATATACAACAAGCCCTACAAGGTAGATTGGCCGGTGTCGAAGTTCAATCAACTGGAACAAGACCAGGTGCTAATGCGCAAATCAGGATACGTGGAGAGAGATCTATTAAAGGTTTAAATGACCCACTAGTTGTTGTTGATGGTATTCCCTTTAGTGACAATGGTGGTGGTTTAAATGATATTAACCCCGATGATATTGCAACTATAGATGTTCTAAAGGATGCATCTGCAACTGCTATTTATGGTTCTAGGGGTGCAAATGGTGTTATTTTAATTACAAGTAAACGTGGTATTGCTGGCGACACAAGGGTTTCATTTAATAGTTATTACGGTGTAAGTGAAATTACTAGAAAGTATAAAGTATATAGTCCTGATCAGTATAGAGCATTACGTGATTACTCAATTTTTAATCAAGATTATCTAGCTGATGAAAAGCAAGGTATTGCTACTGGTAGAAATACAGATTGGCAAGACTTGCTATATAAAAATGGTTACATTACAGATAACAACGTATCTGTTTCTGGAGGTAGCGAACAAAGCCAATTTTCTTTTGGGGGTGGTTATTTTAAACAAACATCTGTTTTGCCTAGCCAAGATTTTGGCCGTGGATCATTCAAAGCAACTGGAGATTTTAAAATTGGAAAACGTGTAAAGGCTGGTTTTAACAACATTTCCAACTACAGCATTACCAATGGTGCTCAATTTGGGTTAAACATGTTCCCATTATTATCATTAAGCCCACTGTCATCACCATATAATGCCGATGGTAGTATCAATAGAAAACCAGCAGGAAATTTGGACGATTTGAATACAACTTACAATCCATTACTGCTACAAAGTAACAACAACCAATGGGTAGATAGAGTTCGCCGTTTCCGTACTTTCACAAGTTTGTATGGTGAAGTACAAATTGTTGATGGTTTAAAATATAGATTAAACGCTGGTCTTGATTTTAACCAAGAAGAAGGCGCTCAGTTTAGAGGTACAGATAGCTATTTTAGACCTGGTTTGGGTAACACGGCTGCTGTTAACAATGGTACAGGAACTAAATATGCTTTAGATAATTTAGTTACCTATGATAAAACTATAGCTCAAAAACACAGGATTTCACTTACTGCATTGTTGGGTATAGAAGAACAACAGTTTCACTCAACATCGGTTAGTAAAGATTCAATTACTTCAGACTTTGTTCAGTTTTACAATTTAGGGCTTTCTTCTGTAGGACCAGCCGCTGTTCTTAACGGAAGTGAATCTTCTTCTTCTTTAATCTCAGCTATGCTTAGAGCGAATTATGTATACGATGATAAATACATGATTACCTTAACAGGGAGAAGCGATGGTTCTTCTCGTTTAGGACAAGGAAATAAGTGGAAACAATATCCGGCAATTTCTGCAGGTTGGAGCATTACCAATGAAGAGTTTATGAAAAATCAAAAGACTTTTTCTAACTTAAAAATTCGTGCAGGTTATGGTGTTACGGCAAACCAAGCAGTACCTGTGTATAGCACATTGGGAGGAGTAGCTTCAAATGGAGTTCGTTATAACTATGGTAGCTCATCTCAAATTGGTTATTATGTATCAAAAATTGTAGATCCTAATTTAGATTGGGAATACACGAATACAACTAATATTGGTTTAGATTTCGGTTTATTTAACAACAGAATTACTGGTAGTGTTGATTGGTATACTGCAAAGACTGATAAACTCTTATTTGATGTACCACTTCCTCCTACAGCAGGTGTTAGCGAGCCTTATTTAACAAACGTTGGTAACGTTAGCAATAAGGGCTTAGAGGTTGCTTTATCAAGTATCAACATTCAAACTGAAGGTGGTTTTTCTTGGAGTACAGATTTAAATTTCTCATTAAACAGAAACAAGGTTGATGCATTATATGGTAATGTTACTCAAATTACCAATGCACAATTATTTGTAGGTCACCCGCTATCAGCATTATACGACTATAAAAAATTGGGCATTTGGCAAACTAGTGAAGCCGCAGAAGCTGCAAAATATGGTTTTGTACCAGGTCAGTTAAAATTAGAAGATCACAATGGTGATGGAAAATTAAATGTAGATGATAAATATGTAATCGGAAGCGGACAGGCAGATGTTCAAGGTGGTATGACCAACCGTTTTGGTTATAAAGGCTTTGATTTCTCTTTTGTTCTTTATGCTCGTATCGGCGGAACTTTGGTAAGTCAGGTACACCAACCATTGGCAGGTTACTTAACCATTAATGATGGCCGAAGAAACCAAGTTGTGGTTGATTATTGGACACCAAATAACCCAACTAATGCTTTCCCATCACCAAATGTTGCTGGTGGTTTATTAAGTTCTCCACTTACCAGTGATGCAGGAACTACATTAGGTTATTACGATGCAAGTTTTGTTAAAGTAAGAAGTATCAACTTTGGTTATTCATTTAGCAATAGTTTGGCTAAAAAATTAGGTGCGCAAAAATTCAAAATTTACATCGCTGCACAAAATCCTTTCATACTTTATTCTCCATATGTTAGAGCTGGGGGTGTAGATCCAGAGCCAAACGGAATAGGTAATCAAGGTGTTCAAAACCCAGGTAACATTACTTCAAGAGCACTTACCATAGGTGCAACTGTACCACCTACAAGATCGTTCTTAGCAGGATTAAACGTTACTTTTTAATGGTTTAAATTAAATTCGAAGAAAATGAAAACAAGATATTTTATAAAACTAGCAATACTCTCAGCAATTATTTTGCTTGGAGGATGTAAAAAAGCGCTAGAAGAAAAACCATACACCGTATTTACTACAGATTATTTTAAAACTGCAGAAGGCATACAATCTGCAATTAACTCTGTTTATTCGGGTATGCGCTTTAATTACGGCCCAATTGGTGCAACTTTATTGGCTAACATGGGTACAGATGAATTTACTTTTGGAGATCAAGGTAATTCTGGGCAAACCTTAGAATTAGGCACTTATCAAATCCCTCCTACTAATGGATCTATTTTAACCCCATGGAATAGAAACTATTCTAACATCAACCTCTGTAATGCTATACTAAAATTCGCTCCTGACGTACCTATGAGTGATGCAGCGAGAAATGTAATTATGGGAGAAGCTCGTTATTTACGTGCACACTACTATTTATTGTTAGTTCAAAATTTTGGTGCAGTTCCGTTAGACTTAGGCTCAGGGGATTTAGTATTTACTGACAAAGCTTATTTTGGCTTCAATCGTCTTCCATTTAATGATATACTTAAAAAAGATTATCAAGCGATGATAAATGATTTGACTTTCGCAAGCCAAAACCTACCAGTTTCAAGACCAGTAGGTGCTTTTAAATTATCTCAATCTGCTGCTTTACATTTATTATCAAAAGTATATTTATATCGTGCATATTCTGATGTTAAAGAATCTACTGATTTTAGTAACTCATATAAAACAGCAATGGAGTTAATTAACAATAAATCAAAATATGGAGCAGATTTATTGCCAGATTATAGTTTAATACACAAACAAGGTAATGATTATAACAAAGAGGTTTTATATTCTATTGAACGTATTCCTTTAAATAATGCCAATAACGAAGTTCCAAGTCCTGGAACTGAGTTTGCTGGAAAAGCTAATATTGCAGCAAATTTATTCACTTCAAATTACCAAAATGCAGCCACAGTTGGCGGGGTTTCTTTAATTGATGACAGGCCATTGCAATACAATCGTCCGCTTAGACAAATTGCACCTACACCTTATGTATATAACAAAGTTTTTGCAGATAAAACTAATGATAGCCGTTATGACGCAAGTTTTAGAGTTTTATGGACTGTAGCAACCTTACGTACAGGAGCAGATTTAGAAACTTTCAAAACTAAATTGGCTGGGGTTGGCTTTGCGCTTGGTGATACCGCCATTTACTTGGCCCCTACTGATGCTAGAGCATCACAATTAAAAGCTGCTGGTAAAAAATATAAAGTTATAGGTCCATCAGAATACTGGTCTAACCAAAATAAAACGAATCAAATCTACCCAAGTTTGAAAAAATATAACGATAGTGTTCGTAATAATTTTCAAGACGCTTCTGGCAGACCTTATATTGTATCTAAGCTTTCTGAAGTCTATTTAATAGCTGCTGAAGCTGCTTTACAAGATAACCGTGTAGGTGATGCAGTTCCATTGATCAATACATTAAGAGAACGTGCTGCGTTTAGATCTGGTTTAAATGCAACTGAATTAGCTGCAAGAAAAGAAATCATGAAGGTAACTGCAGCACAAATCAACTTAGATTTTATTCTTGATGAGCGCACTAGAGAGTTGTGTGGAGAAGGATTGAGATGGGCGGATTTAGCTGTTCGCAAAAAATTGGTAGAGAGAGTTAAACTCTACAATCCTGATGGTGCACCTAATGTTAAGGACTTCCATAACTTAAGACCTATCCCTCAAGATCAGATATTTAGTGTGGTAGATCCTAATGGAGACACGAACAGAAACAAATACCAAAACCCAGGATATTATTAATCAATAATTGAAGATTAGCATGAAAAAGAAATTAATTTTACCTGGTTTACTGTTAGTGGCAGTTACAGGAATGTATTCTTGCAAAAAAGAAACGATATATGATGGCGCCGACAGTCTTGTTAAACAACAGTTTACAGATAGTATCGGAACTTTAAAAGCTGCAGCAAACTTCCCTATCGGATTGGCTGCAGAATATTCGCTGTCATCTACAAATGCGAAATATTGGGCTATTGTAAAAAGAGAAGCAGGCTGGATTACTTTTGGTAACGAACTTAAAAACAGTTCGGTAGTTAAGTCTGATGGAAGTTATGACTTTACTACAGCCGATAATTTTTATAACCTTGCTACCGCAGCAGGCATTAAAGTTTTTGGACATACGCTTGTTTGGCATTCGCAGCAAAGAGCTACCTATTACAACAGTTTAATTGGCGCTACAGGAGGCACAAGTGGACCATCTAATTTATTACAATTGGCTACTGTAAATGGAAATCCAGGTTTCGAGGATGGTAGTGGAAATGCATTTACAAACTGGGCTACTTATAATGGTGCTGCATCATTTACAGCTGCCACCGGTGGCGATGTACGTACAGGAACAAGAGCGCTAAAAGCAACAGTTACAGCCGATAACCCTGGTGGAGAATGGAGAGTACAACTTGCTAGTGCCTTATTCCCAACAGAAGTTGGTAAAAATTATAAGGTAACTTATTGGGTTAAAGCCGCTGCTCCAGGAACTGCTGCCGTAAGATTTTCAACACAGAATAGTGCTGGCCAAAACGCCAACTATCAAGGAAATCAGGATGTAAGTACTTCTTACACGATGAAAGAGTTTACTTTTACCTCAAAAGATACGCAAAATCGTATTCTTTTAGATCTTGGCGCAAAAGCGAACACCTATTTTATCGATGATATTGTGGTTGCCGATGCAAGTGTGGTTATCCCTCCTACCGGACCAGCTCTAGTAGCTATTGTTGATGCTGCTATGAAGAAACACATTGAAACAGTGGCTGGTCGTTATGCAGGTAAAATTACCGCTTGGGATGTAATTAACGAGCCATTTACAGATGGTGGTGAAATCAGAAATAATGTAAATACACCCGTGCCAGAAGGCAGAACAGACGTTTTTGTTTGGCAAAATTATTTAGGTAGAGATTATGCAACTAAAGCATTCCAATATGCAAAAGCTGCAGATCCTGCTTCAGATTTATACATGAATGATTACAACTTAGAATCGAGTGTAAATAAATTAAATGCCTTTGTTACTTTGGCAAAAGAATTAAAAGCTGCAAATACAGGTATCACCGGTGTAGGAACACAGATGCATTGCAGTATCAATACTTCTTATAGCCAAATTGATAACATGTTCCAAAAACTGGCTGAAACAGGTTTAAAAGTTAGAATTTCTGAACTAGACATCAGGTTAAATCCATCAGACAAAGTTGGTAGTGTGGCCACATCTGCAGCATTGCAGAACCTGCAAGCAGCAATGTACAACTATGTGATTAAATCATATTTAAAACATGTACCTGCTGCACAAAGAGGAGGTGTTTTAGTTTGGGGAGTAAGCGATTCGGATAGTTGGATTACCACTAGCCTAGGCAAAAATGATGCACCTTTGTTATTCAATGCATCATACGGTAAAAAACCAGCATTTGCAGGTTTACTGCAAGGTTTAAAAGGAAACTAAGTATAAGTTAATAGTTAGATTTTGGTTAATCTATGTGGTGGCAAGTTAAATTAACTTGCCGCTTTTTTTTATCATGAATTTTGACTTTAGCTTGTTGTTATCCTTTGCATTCGCCCATACTCTAATCTTCAATTGCGAGGGACGAGGCAATCACCTTACATTTAGAAGGAAAAGGAGATCGCTTCCCATTTAAAAGAAAAGGCTTGCAATTAAATTATTTTCTTAATGACGTTAGCTGTAGCTAAGGATTTTTTTAGAATTCAACCAATGAGATTCCTCGCAAGCTCGGAAATAACAAATCATATAAACAATTGTCATCAAGAAATAACGTAGATAAGCTTGCCTAAACGAAAACGTGGTCTCTTTTAGAGTATAGCTAAATATCCCTACCATGCTCGGAATAAAAAATCATATAAAAAAACAATGCTTGTCATGCAGAATGCTTGACGCATCTTTTTTAGAATTTAAATCAATGAGATGCCTCACAAACTCAGACAAGTAATAAATAAAGCTTGTAATCCCAAACACATTGAATCCTGCCTACCGTAAAAATGATTTAGCCTATCAAATTTAGAATGCTAAGAAATCATTTAACACTTGCCTCAAACGGAGAAGCGGGCAGTTGCGCATTATTGTATAAATTGGCTTTAGCAGGATTATCTGCCCAAGCATAACGAACAAATTTTGGATCATCAATCGCATCTGCCCAAACTAAAACCTGCTTACCTTTTATTTCGGCTTTTGCCCAAATGTATTTCTTATCAGCTCCCGCAATAGCAAAATACCGAGGAGAACCTCCTTTGCTTAGTAGCTTATCACCCACAAAATAGAAGTTTAGCAATAATTTATTTCCCTGCTTAAGTACTGATTTAAAGATTGGTCCAGAACTGAGGAGCTTGCTTTCACCATAAACCGAATTTCTGGCTTGCAATGCTAATCTTTTGCCAACATCTTCTTTATTTAATGGATGAATATCATTCCACTCACCCAAATCAATAGCTATCGCCATCCTAGTATTTTTTGTACTTAATAGATCTAATTGTTGCTGACGTAATGCTGCCCAATTACTTTCAACAGGTAAATTTTTTTCATCCATAAAACCTGGCAATTGAACGTAAATAAATGGAAGATTATTCTTTTTCCACTTAGTCCTCCAATCGGTAATTAAAGTTTGCATTAAACTTTTATACTCTGTCGGATTGCCTGTATTTGCTTCACCCTGATACCACAATAACCCTTTAATAGCATAATTAGTTGCCGGATTGATCATTGCATTATACAGACCTGCAGCTTTCCATCTAATAAAAGTTTGAGAAGGTGTTGGCTCATCCATTTTTGCACCTAACCTATATCTCCATTTATCACTTAAATTAATAGTATCTTTTCCCGCTATCAGCTGATAATCTTTATCCATTACAAAGCCACCATTGCCAGAGTTGTTAACCACTCTCAACGTGATTATGTTTTTCCCCTTTTTTAAGATACCTGCATTAAAAAGATACCTTCTAGGAGGATATTGATAACTTGTTGTACCCACAAACTCTCCATTAATGAATACCGAATCAGCATCAACAATCCTCCCTAATAGCAATTTTACAGGTTTACCCACCATACTTTCGGGCACCTCAATTTCTTTTTTAAACCAAACCACTCCATTAATTTTACCTAGGCTTTCATTTGCCCAATAGCCTGGCAAATTCATCTCTTGCCAATCTCTGCTATCGATATTGGTTTTCCATTGCTGTTTTATCCCCTTGTCATTCTCATTCAGTGTTTTGTACCAAGCATTTCCAGCTGCTTGATCTGCAGTTTCAATTTGCTTAATCAGGGCATCATCCTTATATTTTATCACTTCTTCAGCATACGCTGGAAATTTTTGAAGAGATTGCTCACTGATCCAAGCCTGTGCGGGCGAACCACCCAATGCAGAATTGATGATACCTATTGGAATATTATATTTTTTATTGATTTCTAATGCAAAAAAATAAGCAACCGCCGAAAAATCTAGTACATTTTTAGGGCTTGATGAAATCCATGATCCATTAGAAAAATCTGTTCTTGCCTGCTTAAAATCATATTCATCAGGCACTAAAAATTGCCTGATTTTATTATTTGTGGCATTGGCTATAATTAGAGGATATTTATCAATTACCCTCGACATAGGTAACTCCATATTAGATTGACCGCTGCACAACCAAACATCTCCAAAAAGAATATCATTTAGAACAATCTTATTACTTGCGGTAAAAATCATATCATACGGACCACCAGCATTTTGTGGAGGAAGTTTGATTTCCCAGTTACCAGTGCCATTTGCCTTTGTTAAATATTGTTTTTTATTAAAGCTAAGCTTTATGTTTTCGTTTGGAGCAGCCCATCCCCACAATTTAACAGTATCTGCCCTTTGCAATACCATTCCATTGCTAATTAATTTCGGCAACTTTATTTGAGCAACACTCGTAAAACCAGCTATTATAAGAACCGCAACTAGTGATATCTTTTTCATCGAACGATCTATTTATAAGTATAAAGTTTAATCTTCTGGGTGCTAAAATCACCTTCTGGAATTCTCAAATGCCTACCCTGGTGACTTTGATCTCCGCTAAACCTTAAAACAGGTGTAAACACACCATTTTTAAAAACACCTTCATCAATATAACCTATCCCTGCTCTAGCATTTGCTGCAATTGGTTTAAAAGTAACCACAACACCGGTGCCAGCAATCACAAATTCATCTGGTGCCAATTGTATAACTAGCGCTCCAGTAATTGGCCAATTCTCATCTTTTGCTTTGCCAGACCAACCTAAATTTAAATCATGTGCAAAAGTTAAAATATAATCTCCCATTTTGAGCTCTTGTTTGTTATTTATTTTATCAAACATAACCCCATTAATAGTACCTTTTCCTTGATGTTGAACCACAAGTGGCTTTAACTCTCTAAGTAATTGATATGCTGCCGTTACTTCGGCTGTTTCTTCTTTTGCACCATTCTCTATAGAAAATGGTGAGAAACCTATAGCGCTGTGGTGACCAATAGCATAAAAAGCTTTTCCAGCCATTCCTTGCTCAAAACGGATCTCTGGAATAAAAAGTGTGTTACCACCTCTTACATAAAGGTCATTCCAGTATTTAAAATCGGGATTGTAAAAATCTGGAGATAACAAATCTATTTTTGGAGCTCCAGCTTTCCACACATCCATTAAATGTGGTAAGGGTCCGGCACTTGGATATTCTCCAGGTTTTGCTTCTTTTTTGTAATTTAAAGCAGCGTTTAAATACATAGGCAAATTATATGCAGCTTTCCCAGCTTCTGCTAATTTATTTACAAACTCTGCATAATACCAAGCCATAAAAATCTCGTCGGTTGCTAAACTTTTACCAAACACAGCTTCCCAATTACCAGTAGTTTTAAATCCATTTTTTGCCCAAGCTGCCTTAAATTCTGGCATAAGATTATCTTTATTATCTTTTAAATAATTAATAAGTACAGAAGGAATTGGTTTATTAAACATTGCAGTTGCAGCAGGATTATGATCCCTAGCCTCTGGCAACATCCCAATTTCATTCTCCACCTGTATCATAACTACAGTTTGCTCTTTGCTATCAATAGATTTGATATGAGCCATTAATTCTTTAAAAACCTTGATATCGGCAATTAAGTTATTTTCGTAAAATGGACTTAATATCTCTTGACCAACACCATTTTTATCTGTTGCCCTAGGAAATCTTTTCTGATCTTTTTTTACCCAATATGGCGCATAACAAGACATGCTATTTTTCCATGCCCCAAACCATAAAAAAATCAGTTTCATATCGTTCCTTCTGGCATCCTTAATTAAATCATCAACCAAATCGAAGTTAAATTTACCTTCCTCTGGCTCAATTAACTCCCAATATACTGGTGCCAATATGGTATTTAAATTCATTGCTTTAATCTTTGGCCATATCTTGCTCATATACTCCGTATTGGATGAACTAGAGTTACCTAATTCTCCTCCCAAAATTAAAAATGGACTATCCTTAACATATAACTGTTTAACAGTTCCTTGTTGTTTAAGATAAGTTTGAGAATAGGATTTGCTTGTTAAGAACAGTATAATACTGCAACAGAAAAGAATTTGATGTTTCATTTTTTATTTGGTTAGCATTAAATCTTTATTGGATCTAAGCACTAAGATAATAAAAAAATCATTTGCTGCAATCGGTTGCATTAACTTTCAAAAAAAATGGGCAAAAAAAAACCGCCTTGAAATTTCAAAGCGGCTAATTCTATTAAATTGCTATTTACAATTTAAAACCATAAGCTAAACGAATACCAGCATAACCAGTATTACCACCATTTTTACTTAATCCTTCATATTTAGCTGCTAAATCTAAACCATTACTCCAAGAGTAACCAATTGCAGGAGAGTATACAAATGAAGTTCCACCACCACTAACAGTAGAAAAACCTGCTCCTGCCTCAGCTAAACCATATACACCAGAACCAGTATCGTTAAAGAAATACTTTAAACCTGCTTTTGCGGGTATATAACCAACATCTGGAAAATTATCTTTACCTAAAAAGCGAGTATAACCTGCCGTAATTGGCACAGAAAGTTGTTTATCTATATCAAATTGATAACGTAAATCTGCACCTATAGCAACGCTATGTGCATCACTGGTAGGCACACCAACATTTACTCCAACTCCAAATCTTGGAGACGATTGTGCATTTACATTTGTTGAGAAAAATAAAGCTACTGCAGCTACTGCAGAAGCTAAAAACATTGTAGACTTTTTCATTTTATGTTTACTTAATTAAAAGTTCGTGTTAATAGACTGTATTGTCTAATACTGCTACATAAACAAATTGTATGCCACTACTTTTAATTAAATCTTAAAAATGCTTAATTACTTCATTGCTAAGCCTGTATATAAATTGAGAATTGGACTATTTACTTAGTCATTACAATTCTATTGCTCGTTAGAAAAATATGTTCATTATTGGCAACAATTTTTAAAAACAACCACCTCTGATAGTTAAAATTTTTAAGTGTAGATTAATTTACATAACCTATTGTAAATTAATTAGATAAGATATTATTTTTATTCCAAAAAGTTATATTAAAGCTTTTTTTATGCTTACATTCAAGTTACAATCAGATATCAATAAACATAAGTATGAAAGCTTATACATGTTTAGCAATTATTGCTTTAATGCTATCAATTGCAATTATTGCATGGAAGCCAAAAGATTCGGCAATTAAACAAGAAATAGAAAATAGAATATCTAGCACAAATAGCCTTAAAGGCACTACAGTAGATGTACAGAATGGAATTGTAACACTGTCTGGAAACTTAAAAAACCGGAAATACAAAATTCTAGCTGAGCAAACAGCCAAACGCAGTAGAGGAGTTATTGCTGTAGTTAATAAAATAGAATCAAATTAAAGCTCATTATTCCATAATTTAAGTTCATTTAAGCTAAAATGGTAATTTACGGTAACACCCTTGTGTTTGCCATCTACAATATCTCCTTCTCCACTTTTGCGTCTAAAACGCCTTTTATCTTTTTGTTCTTCATAAATTGGTTTCAGTTCGGATACTAATCTGTAATAATATTGCATTTTTTCTTGCTTCAAGATGCAAGGCCTATTTAATATTACCCAAAAAATAAAAATTACTAGTTTACCTTTATCCTCTAGTTCAAAATATCTTATCAAATCGCTTAAGTTTAGCGCTACTGTTTCAGAAGGTTTTAACCCACTTTCTGGAATAATCCTTTCTACACTCATAAAAGTTCGTTGCTGCACTTTTACTTCTATATAAAATACTTTCCCATTTTTATCTTTTACCTCTACATCTGGATACCCTTTTTGAGTGGTTTTAGTTGCACTATAGTTCGTAGATAAATTAATGTAGTTAATCAGCTTTTGCTCATATCCCTCAGAAAAATTTGCGTCATTTTCAAAAGCATAGTGCATTTTACTTATACCATCACATCGTGTCGGACAAACCTTGCAATCATATACATATGGGCTAATTTGCAAGTAGTTTTCCATCTTTAATAATTGGTTATAATGAGGTGCGTTACTCCCCTTTCATTTCTGCCACGAACATTATAGGTATAGTTCTTATTGAAAGTTACAATTTTAACCTCAGGATCTGTGTATATTTTCCGAATAAATTCGGTTTCCTTAATTACCACCATCCACTTTGCTTTGGTAGCAATTAATAAGCTGGCCAAGCGCTGTTGGTCTTTTTGTGTAAATGCACTTTGATCATACTCTGAAAACTCACTATCGTAAGGTGGATCTAAAAAAATAAAATCGGTGGGTTTTAATTCTATCTGATCTAAAAAAGCTTCAAAATCTAGATTATAAATTTTAGATTGACTAAAAAGCTTTGTTACAGCTTCATTAAATATGTTTTCTGCTTTCTGACGGAAATTCTTTTTATTATAGGCTATTCCACCATAAGGAATATTAAACTCGCCTTTGGAATTAAACCTAAACATGGCGCCATAACAAAACTCCCTAACAAAATACCAATTTGCTGCTGCTTTTGCAGGTCTCAGGTTTATAGTTTTAAGATAATCTTTGTTCAACAATGTTCTAAAAAACAGATATACTCCACTTCTTATTCCTGTTTCGAAATGAGATTTGAGTTCATCTTCGTTAAAATTTCGTTCTTCTTTTGAGCAAATCCTTTTAATACGTTTAGCTTTATCAGCCATGCTAGCCAGTAGCATCTTTTTAAACAATGCTATGTCTATCACAAAAGAAGGGTCATTAAGTAATAAATCTGAACTTAGTTCTAAAGTTAGCTTTTGATCATAGGCTAAAGTTAATTCAGTATTATCAATATTATTCTCAATATAATTGATAAAAAAGGTTTTACAAGAACTCCAAAGCCTTATATTGATAGTTGTTATTTCATCCCATGCATCTGCATAGCCAAAAAGCTCATTTTTAAATTCTTGGTCACCAACTTGTTTATAGAAATTAATGAGATCTGTACTTTTATCGTTGATAAAGGATTGAACTTTTGGCTGCAAAGCAAAAAATACACCCCCGCCTCCAAAAAAAGGTTCTATATACCTTTCAAATGATGGAATGTGTGATGCAAATAAGCTAAATTCATCGTACTTCCCGCCAGTCCATTTAATGATTGGGCGCAACTTGGTGTTCATTATGAGCTAATATTTTAGTAGTTAACCGGATCTAATAAATTGGTTATAATTTGAACGAATATGCAACTATTTTAAAGAAATTTAGCTTTTACTAACCCAATTGCTTTCTCTTTTAACTGATCATCATCAGTATCAAGCCAATTAATTTGTACTCCATCTTTTTCCATTTTTCTAAAAAATGTCATTTGGCGTTTGGCAAACTGGCAAATAGCAATCCCCAAACGTTCTCTTAAAGTATTTAAATCAAACTCGCCTGTTAAATAAGCAGCTATGAATTTATATTCCAATCCGTAAAAAACCAACATTTCTTTAGTAATGCCCTGAGCTAATAAAGTTTGTACTTCTTCAACTAAACCATTTTTTAGCCGATGTTCTAATCGATCTAAAATTCTTGATCTACGGGTTAGTAAATCACTTTTAAGACCAATTACCATTGGATTGATTGGGTCCCTTTCTACTTTCTGTAACTGATGATCGGTTAAATAAATGGCAATTTCTACAGCTCTAACTAACCTTTTCACTGAAGAATAATCAGCATTAGATCTGAGTTGTACTGGAAAGCTATTTAACTTTTCTTGAAGTTGTATTTTATCAAGCTTCAATAATTCTAACCTTAGTCCCTCATCTATGGGTATAGCAGTTAACTCGTGGTTTTGTAGTATGGAGTGGATATACATTCCGGTGCCACCGCAAAGTATTGGAAATTGATTTCTTTCAACAACATCATCAAAAACCCTATAAAAATCGTTTTTAAATTCGTTTACATTGTAAGTAGTTCCTGCTTCCTTAATATCTATTAGATGGTGTTGAATACTTACATCCTCAATTTCATATTCGGCTAGATCTTTGCCTGTACCAATATCCATCCCTCTAAAAACCTGCCTACTATCTGCACTAATAACTTCTCCTTTAAATTCTTTGGCCAAAGCAACGGCCAACTTTGTTTTGCCAGATGCCGTTGCACCTAAAATAATAAGGAGTGGATGAGCCATTTTAAAGATATAAATGATATTTTAAATTGCCTGTATTAAACAGTTCAACAAAGCCATTGGCAGCTAAAAAATCATCCAAATTTAATATATTTTGACTTTCGAAAGCTAATAAAATCGATTTTGGCAAACGATGCGGAAAATATCTAATTAGACTTTTCTGGTCTAGGTATAATTTAGCGGGTTCGGTAACTGAGGTCAATTCAAACCCTAATGTTTCATATCCTTTACCCAAAGACCAATCCTTATCGGCATAAGTCATTAAATCATTTACCTTTATTTGTTTTAGGAAATGTTTGATTAATTTGCTCAATCCGCCCACAATTGTTAAACCTTCCTTTGAGGCAAAACGAACCAGTTCTGCAGAGAGATAAGCTGGCCCTTTACGCTTCATGGGTCTCACATCACTAAAACTGGCTATCGCAATAAGTTCTTGATCTGCAATTAAGCCATAACTATATTTAGCATTGATATAACCTTGCAAGTGGTTTTTATCTAGAAAATTAACACTTTCTTCTTTAGCAACAATGGTTATTTTAGCTTTGCGTCCATGAAAACTTTGGTTTAATCCCAAAAATGATTTTATTCTGCTTAAAACTTGATTTCTTCTTGTTAACCAAACGTCTTCCCATAAATGAACCAGATATAAACCTTTATTTTGATGATCTAATTGGAGTTTGAGGAGATCTTCTGGCTTAAAAGTATTGTCTATAGGAACTAAATGTAAATAGAATTTTCCGTTACAATCAATAACAAAATAAGGCGTTGCACATTTAATTTTTGCACTATGCTCGATATGCTGAACAGTTAAAAAAACATCTTCTTGCCAAAAAGGATTTATATCCACTCTTTTTGTTTGTAAATTGTATAACCAGCTGCTAATGCTGCATCTATTTGCTCCAATAAAGTATCATCCAATCTATTGATTTGAAAATTAGATTTTCCATTCAACAACTTTAATAATTCTGGATGTACAATATTACTGATCTCTTGCTCTACATCTGTTGCCAATAAATGAAACTCTACATTACTTTTTGTGATTTTTACACTTGCAAAAAATAATTCATGTTTTTCTTCGCCGTTAATAACAATGTTTCTTTCACTCCAAAGCTCATAGTTAGTTTCACTATTTTCTCTAGCAATAAATCCGTTGGCTGTATAGGGTTGTAAACTTGCTCTAATGGTTTGAAATATTTCTACAAAATCTGTTTTCATGGTTAATAGCTTTACTATGCTTTCCTAAAAACACCAAATTAATACCAATTGTTCATATAAACTAAATTATAAATTAACCCACCAATGTGATGTTGGAATTTCTCCATTAATTACAAATGTTTCTCCTAATTGTGGTGTTGCTAAAGGTATACGATGTTCTTTTGCATTTAAAACTACCTGCCTAATTGGTTCATCCCAATTGTGTAAAGCCAATTTATACTTGCCCCAGTGTACTGGCATTAATATTTTTGCCCTTAAATCTAATGCAGCTTGCACTACTTGATCTGGAAACATATGGATATATGGCCACATGGAATTGTATTGTCCACATTCTAAAATAGCCAAATCAAATGGTCCATAAGTTTCGCCAATAGTTTTAAAATGATGATCGTAACCAGAATCACCTCCTAAATAAATGCAATTAGCACTCGTTTTTAAAATAAATGAACTCCAGGCAGTTTGATTTCTTTTAAATAATCTCCCAGAGAAATGTCTAGCTGGTGCAGCCGTAAAATTTAAATCTGCAAATGGCGATGCTGTTTCTCCCCATGCTAATTCTGTGATTTGATTTTCAGGAATGCCCCAATATTCTAAATGTGCTCCAACACCTAAAGATGTTACAAAATGTGTTGTTTTGCTTTTTAATTTTAGGATAGAATGATAATCTAAATGGTCATAATGATCATGCGTAATTAATATAACATCCAGATTAGGAAAATCATCAGGTTGTACAAAGTCTGTACCTGCAAATCTTTTAGTGCCCAAAAATTGAAAAGGAGAAGTACGCTCGCTAAATACTGGGTCTACCAAAATATTTTTGCCATCTACTTGTATCAAATAAGAAGAGTGACCAAACCAAATTATTTTAAATTCATCAGAAGAAGAAAAATCAGGCTTTTGATGAGGCAAAGATTTACTTGGTGAACCATTCTTATTGCCTTTCATCATTCGTTTAATCACATCCCAGTAAGAAACACCTTCGGGTAAATTTGGAGTAAATGTTTGATTATCGATTTGCCCGATGCCATAATTTGGAAGTTGTTTAACTCTTTGCAACCTTAATTTTGAAGGATATCTACCAAAAACTGGCAGATTTAAGATATAAATAACAAGTAATATGAATATTAAAAATGCGATTAACCAAGCGTAGGTCATAAAATGTAGTATATAAAATACAATAATATGTACAATTTGATTAGCCTACAATATGGTTAACTGCTGAAAAGATGATTATGATATTAATATGTAATTATGTTAGCTATTTAAGTCAGTATAATTCATCTAATATCACATATCAAATCAATTATTATGGGCTAAGAATCAAAAAAGCTCCCGAGTAATTCGGGAGCTTTTAATATATATGTAGATTTAATTAGTTTTTCTTTTGTACTCTACCGCTTTTTCTATCTTCTGCTCTACCGATAGCATAACCAGCACCTGCTCCAGCCAAGCCTCCAATAATAGCACCTCTACCATCTTTTTTATCGATAAGGATACCACCTAGGGCACCTACACCTGCACCAATTGCTGTACCTTTAGCAGCATCGCTCCAACCTTTTTTCTTTGCAGTAGTTGTGGTACCACCAGAATAGCTAGTACTAGATCCGCTTGAGGTATAAACAGTTTTGGTATTTGCTTTTCTAGCGGCAGCTAATTCCGCTTGGTGCCTTTCTTCAACTAATCTTTCTTTCTCAGCAACTTCTGCCCTTCTAAAACTGTCTAATTTTAAACTGTCTTTAACAGCAGCTACTGCCTGTTGTTTTGCTAATGCTTGTTCTTTTGCGCTGTTGCCACATGAAGCTAAAACTGTAGCCAATGCAACTATTACGAATATATTTTTCATGACCGTTATAAATTTTAATTAATAATGAATTGTATAGTGTAAAAATGATGCCAAAAATTATTAATGTGGATAAAAACAAATTTGATAATATTTTTAAACGATGACAAAACAACCATAAAGGCCATTTAATTTTATGGTTAAAATTTTGTACATTTGCAGCAACGGAATATCAATATGCTATTCTCTCCATTACCTACTGAACAATTTGATTTGTTTCAGCATTCTAATCCTTAGCAGGCTATACCGTTGCCATGCTGGATAAAATATACGGTCTTGACCACATTCTTGATTTAACTCAATCTCGTTAAAAATAGGTCAACAAAAGGTAAATAGAGAAAAGTCGGTTTTTAATTAATACAATAGAATTATGGCAAAGTCTCAGGCTACCTTCATGAAAAAACAATTAGAAAAAAATAGACAAAAGAAAAAAGAAGAAAAATTAGAACGTAAACAAGAACGTCAACAAAACTCTACAGGTGGAGATTTAGAAAGCATGATGGCTTACGTAAACGAATTTGGAGAAATCGTTTCTACACCTCCAGAAAAAAAATAAAATTTATCAGCTCCCGCTTTTCCTGCGGGAGTTTTCCTATCCTCTTTGTAAAATAAATTGTCATTTCGACAACATCAACTATGTTTTAGGGTTAAAAAATGATAACTTGCCACCTAGCTAAGGAATCGTTTATACATGAAATTAACCATTTGGGGAGCTGCTCAGCAAGTTACGGGCAGTATGCACTTACTTCAATTAGATAACTATAACATACTTATAGATTGTGGCCTTGATTACGAAAAAGGTACATATCAAGAAGAAAATCAATACTTTCCATTTAATCCATCAGAAATTGATGTTGTGGTTTTAACCCATGCGCATATAGACCATTCTGGCAATTTACCAACCTTATTAAGAATGGGTTTTGAGGGGCAGATTTTATGTACCTCACCAACTGCAGACTTAACAGAACTATTACTTCTTGATTCTGTTAACATATTTTTAAGCAAGCAAAAGAAAAAATCAAGGCATGGCCGTGGTAGGTCAGGTCCTGCACCGCTCTATTTGCAAAAACATGTTATGGAAACGGTAGATCGTTTTGTTACCATCAGTTTTAATAAACCTTTTAAAATAAATGGCGCAATTGAATTAACCTTTGTTCCTGTGGGGCATTTACTAGGTGCTGCAGCAGCAATTTTAAGTATTAGCGAAAATAACGAAATAAAAAAAATTGCGTTTACGGGTGATGTTGGAAGGAAAAATTATCCAGTTTTAGTAGACCCACAACCTTTGCCACAAGTAGACTATTTGGTATGCGAATCTACCTACGGTGGTCGCTTACACACAACAGATACTACATTACAAGAAAAACTGATCCAAACCATTCAAGAAACCTGTATCAAAAGTCCGGGCAGATTAATTATCCCAGCATTTAGTATCGGAAGAACTCAATCTTTGGTTTTCACTTTAAATCAAATTTTTAGTAAAGGGCTTTTACCACCGGTACAAATTTTTGTAGATAGTCCATTAGCTAATTATGCCACTGAGGTTTATCGTAAACACCACGATCTGGTAAATGATGAAGCAAAAGAATTTTATCAAACCAAAGGTGATGAGTTTGAGTTCGAAAATCTATCGTATGTACACGACAGAAAAGAAAGCCTATCAGTAATCAATTATTTAGAACCCTGCATTATCATATCTTCTGCTGGCATGTTAGAAGGTGGCAGAATTCAAGATCATCTTTACTATAATATCCAGAACTACTACTGCACCATATTATTTATCGGCTACTGCGCCAAAGGCACACTTGGCGATAGGCTATTACGAGGAGATCCTATTGTACGTCTGCGCAATCGGGATCTAATGGTTTATGCCACTATTAAAAAAACTGACCTTTTAAGTGGACATGGAGATCACAACGATTTAATGGAAGTAGTTAGAAACCAGCAAAACTTAAAAAAAGTATTACTTGTACACGGCGAAACTAAAAGCATGAATGCATTAGCAAATGCTGTAACCGAAGAAGGATACTCAGTTGCTGTTCCTTCAAAAGGAGAAGTAATAGAACTTTAAACTACCAAAAAGACATTAAACTTGGCGTTTCTAACCGGTTGCCCTTTGATGGTCAATATTTCGCCCTTATTATCACGTAGCGGTTTAATTATGAATGGCTCGTCAGATTTATCAAATTCATCAAAAGCTAATTTTAAACGATCTATATAGGTATCAGCTTTAACTCTCCATTTTTTATCGTTATACCAAAAATAAGCAAAAGTATTTCTGGTATCTCCTTTTAACTTACCATCTAGCCTAACGTAAGCCACGTTAGCTTTCTTTAAAGGCTCTACAGCTTTTTTATAAAATGTTTTAAAGTCTTTAAATTCTGGTATAATGTTAATATCGCTCATTGAAATAAAATTTGGTGCAATTTACATTTTTTAAGTGCATATAAAATACTTAACCATCAATTCTATTCATGTAAATAGCATATAACATAGGTCTAAGCAACTTCAACTTGCTTTTCCTTTTTTTTAAGAATTAAAGCACTTAACAAGGTAATAATTAATCCTACTGGTAAAATTTCCATATAAGTTAACAGCACAACATAAATTGGATTTTTATACATCTCTGTATAAAAGTTCATATCTGCTACCTTTTTCTGCAACTCTACAGCTGGCAAATTTTTGGCTGCTGCAATTTCATGAGCGGTATATTTCTCCATAAAATCAGGAATAAATGCATAATAGGCAATTAAGCAAACTACCACATAAATAGAAGAAGCAATAAAAGCAATAAATAACCCAACTTTAAATGCTTTCCAAAAACTAATTAATCCATTGTTAAACTGGTCCCTATAATTTTTAATGCCTACAAAAATAAATGCAAAGGCAATAATCATGATGGTAAAACCCAATATCATGTTGCCTTCAAAATCCTTATCTTGGTAACACTTAATGGCATTTGCTATAAGCATCGAACTTGCAATCAATCCAGAAATCAATCCAAAAACTAGTGTATTCTTTTTCATCTGATATAAAATAAATTTAAGTCCAAATTAAGGTAAGGATTTTCAGAATAGCCTCATACTTTCGGGTGATTTTGCAGAGAATACGGATTTAAACAAAGGTAAAATCACTAATTAAGCAATTAACCGTTCTTTTTTAGCAAATTCAATTGCTTGTGTTCGTCGTTTCACATCTAACTTCTCAAATAGCTTACTCACATGTGTTTTAATGGTATTAAGCGAAACAAATAAGCTATCTGCAATCTCTTGATTACTCAATCCAATTGCCATTAACTGTAAAACCTCTAATTCTCTTTTGCTTAAACCAAGTGACAAAAAGGCTTGTTCGTTAAATATAAATTGTTCGGTATTATTTATTAAAATCTGTTTTTCTATAATTACAGTTTCAACCTTGGGCTTATTTAACTTTAATGCTAACCAGATACCAAGTGCTGTAAAAATTAAAGCAATTCCTCCTGCATACATCTCTAAAGAGTTTTGCAGCAATACATAACGGATCTCCAATAATTTTACAATTAGTACTAGTATTGCAAATGCCAATCCATAAAATAAAACTTGTCTGTATTTTTTGAAACTAAAAGACATCAGTAGCTATTAATTTTTTTACAATATGAATAAATATTTTTAATTTCTACATTCGTTTATCAAAGAAAAACAATTCTATCCATGGTAAATAAACGTACTTTTTTAATCCTTATCCTATTTGTATTAATTATAAGTTTTATATTACTTGGTGTATATGTAAGTTATTATCCTGTGCCAACTTTAGATTTAGATCTTTCTTTATTTGTACAGAAATACCATTCAGATGCATTAGATAAAATAATGCTCGGCATTAGCTTTTTTGGCGAACTCCCCTACTCTTTACTTATGGTTTTAATAGTGGCTGGTATATTTTATCTATTTAAATTTAAAAGAGAAGCCTATTATATTACTTCCATATTATTATCAGGACTAGTTATATTAGGTGTAAAAAATATAATAGACAGACCACGACCAACAGAATTTTATGTTCGTTTGGTGGAGATAAATAGATTTCAGAGTTTCCCAAGCGGCCATGTTTTATCTTATATTTTGTTTTTTGGTTTTATGATAGTGCTGATGAGAAATCTTAAAACGATACCACTCATCACAAGACGTATAATAACCTATATTTCTGCATTCTATATGATTACTGTTGCTTTCTCTAGGATTTATTTGGGTGCCCACTGGTTTACAGATACTTTAGGAGGCGTTATTTTAGGATTTGTTTGCCTATATCCGCTTTGCTATTTCTACCTTAAAAAGAAACAGGGATAAAGCAAATGGCCTCATCCCTGTCATCTAAATTAACGCTCTCATATATTAAGACGCTAATTTTAACTAAATATTGTATCCAAACCTTATTTTATTAAAAATGGCTGTAAAAAAGAGACGGAGATAAAGCTTGGCCTCATCCCCGTCATCTAAATTAACGCTCTCACATATATAGACGGTGTTTTTCTAATTTTATTATTTCAAAATTAAAAATTAGTATAAAACACTGTAAACCAATAATATATTTTTTATCAGAAAAGCAGATCTGGAGCATTATAAATGTTAGTCGTGCTTTACACTTTATCCCCAATTAATTGGGGTATGCCGTTGCAATCACGTTTAAAATGCAAAGCCTTTGCTAAAATTTGGGGCTGCAAAATTCCAAAAAGTTCTAGCGAAATTTGACAAAAACTATTGAATTACTAATTTTTTTAGCATATATTTGTTAAAACATATTACTTTTTATGCTTTACGCAGTTGTAGATATAGAAACCACTGGTGGTTATGCCGCTTCGCATGGCATTACAGAAATTGCCATTATCATACACAATGGTGTTGAAATTGTAGAACGTTACGAAACTTTAATTAACCCACACCAACATATTCCAGTTTACATACAAGCATTAACTGGTATCGATGATGAGATGGTTGTCAATGCACCAGATTTTAAAACAGTTGCCCAAGAAATATATGATCTACTAAAAGATAAAACCTTTGTAGCCCATAATGTAAATTTCGACTATTCTTTTGTTCGGCACCACTTAGATGCTTGTGGTTACACTTTAAACGTTAAAAAATTATGTACAGTTAGGCTCGGCAGAAAATTATTCCCTGGTTTACCTTCTTACAGTTTAGGCAAGTTATGCTCATCACTAGCTGTACCTTTAAATAACCGACATCGTGCTGGTGGCGATGCAGAAGCCACAGCTATATTATTAGGCATGTTAATAGAAAAAGATACAGAGGGCCTAATTACTACTACTTTAAAAAAGACATCAAAAGAGCAAACATTACCACCTAACTTACAGCAATCAGAAATAGAAAAATTGCCCAATACACCAGGTGTATATTATTTCAAGAACGAAAAAGGAAAAGTAATTTACGTTGGTAAAGCCAAGCAAATTAAAAAACGTGTTTGTACTCATTTTAGTGGAAATAGCATTACCCAGCAGCGACAAAACTTTTTAAAAAGCATATATAGCATTGATTTTGAAACTTGCGGAACAGAATTGATGGCTTTTATCTTAGAAGCAGCTGAAATTAAGAAACTGTGGCCCGAAAATAATAGAGCGATGAAACGATTTGAACAAAAGTACTCCCTGTATCACTTCGAAGACCAAAATGGCTACATTAGATTAGGCATAGATAAATTTAGAAAAAATGGAGGTGTGCTTTACAGCTTCAACAACCTTTTAGAAGGCCATCAATTGCTAAGGACTATTGCAAGCGAGCATCAGCTTTGCGAAAAATTATGCTTTATCCAAAAAACTGCAGCAGGATGTTCTAATCATCCCAATGGAGATTGCCAAGGAGCTTGTGTTGGGCAAGAAAGTACAGCACTTTACAATTTCAGGGTAAAAAGAGCCATCAAAGAATTGCAAGATCTACTTCCCTCATTCGCTTTGATAGATAATGGCAGATCTGAAGATGAAAAAAGTTGTTTATGGATTGAAAAAGGTAAATTTTACGGAATGGGTTACATCTCTGACCATTGTGATATTAATGACGTTGAAACCTTAAAATCTGCCATTACTCCATATCCTTCTAATGACTATATTATGAATATGATCTTAAATCATAGCCATCAGTTTCCCCAAAAAATGATTATGGTAAATTCTTAATCATCCTTAAAAAACTGTGTTATTTGCCAATCAATTTTTATAAATTAAACACCAAAATAAAGTATGGATTTTAACGAAATTATTGAACGATCTAAACAAATAAGAACTCAGTACCATCAATTAGAGCAACAACATCACGGTAGTAATTGGTCTATAGAAGAGGACGCCTTGGCTTTTCTTACGGATGCAGGATTGGTTGCCCGACATACCATGTCGCAACAAGGACGATGGCCAAAAGAAAATACAACTATAGAACTGAAGCATAAATTAGGTGAATGTATTTGGTGGCTTACAGTACTCTCTGATAGAATGGATATTGATATTAATGAAGCAACTGAATACTTTTTAGAAAAAACAGAGCTTTTACTGAAAAAATAACCCAGAAACAAGAATAAGTAAAAAGTACCATTTTATAACAAGATAATACCTTTATCAAAAAGGATAAAATGGTACTTTTGTAATATGAAATCTGATATTCCAGTTTACGACATCCAAAACTTTAAAGCCTATAAAAATGATGGCATTTTAGTAAGTAGATTTGGGTATTATGCCAGTCAACATCAACACTTACATTCTGCCCACCGTCATTCTTTTTACCATTTGGTTTTTTTTACCAAAGGCAGTGGAAACCAGCAAATAGATTTTAAAAGGTTTGATGTAAAACCAGGATTAATTTATTTTATGATACCTGGACAAGTGCATAGTTGGGATTTCGAAACCGAACCAGATGGCTACATTATTAATTTTTCTACCGACTATTTAAGTTCATTTCTATTAAAGCCAGATTATTTAGAAAACTTCGTTTTTTTTAGCGGACAACCCGAGTTACAAGTTATCGAACTTCATAAAGAGATCCAAGATAGGGTAACCCTAGTCTTTGAGGACATTTTAAGAGAAGGCATAAATCATAATCCCATCAATGATGACCTAGTAAAAACCCTATTAATTAGGTTATTTATAGAAATTTCTAGAGCAACAGTTGAAACCCAAAAAAACAATACTAACTCTTACAACCATACCTTATTAAAGAGCTTTAAAAACTTAATAGAAAGCAATTATAAACAACTAAGGTTACCCAAACAATATGCCGAATTACTCTACATTACCCCAAACCATCTAAATGCATTGTGCAATGATTTTTTAGGTATTTCTGCAGGAACTTTGATAAGGGAAAGGGTAATTTTAGAAGCTAAACGTTTATTAATTAACAGAGATTTAATGGTAGCTGAAATTGCAGAAAAACTCAACTTCGCAGACCAATCTTACTTCATCAAGTTTTTTAAAAAATACGAAGGCATCACACCAGAAAAATTCAGAAAATCTAATATAAGTACACATGGAACCAACGTATAAAAACACCAAAATAGTTACTCAATGGTCGGCAATTGTAAATGCAAAATGCCCACGTTGTAGGGTAGGCAATGTTTTTACTGGCCCCACATACGGTTTCAGAATTCAAAAAATGAATGAAGTTTGTCCACATTGCCAATTAAAATTTGAACGTGAACCTGGTTATTTTTATGTATCCATGTTTGTAAGTTATGCCCTAAATGTTGCAGAAATGATTACTGTTAGTGTTGCGGCCTATGTATTTGGCTTACAGCTAGAGTATCAAAATTTATGGTATTTTGTAGCCATTCTATTCGGCACCACTGTTTTATTCTCCCCATTCAACTACAGATATTCGAGAATAATACTTTTATATTGGCTGTCACCAGGCTTGCATTACGAACCAGAAAGAGGCATTATAAAATAGCATAACGGTAACTTACCCATTCATCCCAATCAGATTTTGTTTGTTTAGCATGGGTAATACCATTTGCTTCATCATCTGTTTGTTTTTCTGCTTTATCTTTACGCTTCTCTATGTATTTTTCTACTACTGGAGTTGCGTGTGCACTTTTAGGAACGGCATCATTAGTTTTTGCTTGGTTTGAAACTAATTTCTCTTCTTGTTTTGATGTATCTTTAAGCATAATATTTGGATTAGCAGTTTAATACATCAATAACAAATAAAATAAGCTAAAGTTTATCCACCCAAGTAAAATTTTACGAAATAGCCTTAGTTAAATTACTAAGGCTATCATTATCTATTATTTACTCTCTTTCAAAACCATGTCTATAGTGATTGCGGTAGCAACTATGGCAACTTTGTTGTTATTTTCAGCATAGTTTGGATCAATAGAGACATTATATTTATCAGCAGAGGTAAATATCTCTTTCATTGCCCCAGCCCATTTTTTACTAATCTTACCCATATCTTGGCCAGCAGAATTTTTAATATCAAAATTCCAAGCTTTCCAATCGCCTGTTATTTGTGCTATTTCCGATCCGCTTGTTGGTTCGCTAATAATGAAAGTAGGTTTAAAAAATTTAAACTTCTGTTTAATCAAACCTATTTCTACGCCATTAGGATCGGTTACCATAATTTTCGACATCCAAAAAGTCCAACCTCTACTAATAGTTGCTTGTAATTTACCTTCAACATCAGTAATTTCTAGTTTAAAAGGCATCATTGCTTTATTAATTAGCAATGTCAAAAACTTATGCCCAGCACTCATGCGCTGATTAATTGTACCTATCTGAACACCCGTTTCATTATAAACTTTGTACTCGTTTGTAAACTTTAAAAAGTTCACCTTCTCGTCGATGAAATATTCATCGCCAAGGAAAAATGTAGGAATTAACTGACTCATTATTTGTTTTTCTTTGATATTGGCAATAAAAGTAAATTATTTTTTGATTTATGAATATAAAAATGAGGTAATTCTAAGACCTAAAGTTTATGTAACTTTGCATTTCTACAAATCGATAACTATTGAAGAAAATAGTTTAACAAAAAAGCAAAAATGATAACAATTGGAAAATTCAACGACCTTAGGATTGTTGCAAAAAATAGTGATGGTTTAAGTTTATCAGATGGTGAACGCGAAATTCTGTTACCATACTTAGATGTACCCAAAAATGCAGAACTTGGAGACATTCTTAAAGTATTTGTATATGTAAATAAAGATGGAAATACCGTTGCAACAACACAACAAGCCTTTGCAGAAGTTGATGATTTCGCTTATTTAACCGTTGTAGATTCTAGCGAAGATGGCGCATATTTAGATCTGGGCATCGGAAAAGATATTTACGTACCAGTTCGTGAACAAAAAAGACCAATGCACAAAGGCGAAGGTTATGTAGTATATATTTATTTAGACGAAAGTAACCAACGTTTATTAGCTTCATCTAGGTTGGATAAATTTATAGACGAAGAACAATTTGATTTTGATGAAGGCGACGAGGTAAGTTTATTAATCTGCGATAAAACAGACCTTGGCTTCAACGCCATTATCAATAATATTAATATTGGTTTATTATACCACAACGAACTATTTGCCAACTTACAACCTGGAGACCAAAGAAAAGGTTGGATCAAGAAAATACGCATAGAAGGTAAAATAGATTTGAGCCTGCAACCTTTAGGTTATAGCCATATTTTGGATACTAAAGATGTAATTTTAAAAGAACTGAGAGAAAATGGCGGCGTAATTTTACTTGGTGATAAAAGCACGCCAGACGAGATATATGATTACTTTCAAATTAGCAAAAGTGCTTTCAAAAAAGCCATTGGCGGTTTGTACAAGGAACGTATAATTACAATCGGCGACCATCAAATAAAGATTGTGGTAGATCATTTGGCAGATTAACAAATGCAAAGGACTTTTACAGATCAAATGGGCAGGGAAGTTACCATTAACTACCCTCCCAAAAGAATTGTATCTATTGTACCTTCACAAACCGAACTATTATTTGATTTAGGGCTGGATGAAGAAGTAATCGGCATTACTAAATTCTGCATACATCCTATCGAAAAATTTGCGACCAGAGCTAAAGTTGGCGGCACAAAAAAGCTAAAAATTGAGCAGATAAGAGCTTTAAACCCTGATTTGATTATAGGGAATAAAGAGGAAAATAGCCAAAATGAGATTGAACTTTTAATGGATGAGTTTCCAGTTTGGATGAGCGATATCCATAATTTAGAGGAGGCGGCCACAACCATTACACAAATTGGAGAAATAGTTAATAGAGAGCCCGAGGCAGCCTACCTAAATCATTTAATTAATGCTGGTTTTACAGATTTACAAACCTTAGCTGTAAGTAAAGGGATCAATAAAACAATAGCTTATCTTATTTGGAAAGATCCATACATGTTGGCAGGCAGAAACACATTTATCGATGATATTTTACGGAAAATTGGCTTAAACAATATAGTTGCACAAAGTAGATATCCCTCAATTGAGCTTGCTCAACTCCAAACTCTAGATCCTAAACTTATATTCCTTTCTTCAGAGCCCTACCCTTTTAAGCAGAAACATCTTGATGAAATTCAATCGCTTTTACCAAACGCCAAAGTAATGTTGGTAGATGGCGAAATGTTTTCTTGGTACGGAAGCAGATTGGTTAAGGCAGTAAATTATCTTTTCCACCTTCAAGATGAGTTAAAAACTCAGTAGTAACCATAAGCTAAAATTTATTGTTTTAAAGATTAGCAAAACAATGTTTGCGTTACTTGGCTAATGTAGCCCTTCTTTTCATTACAAGCTCATAAAAATGAGGCTTTCCATTTCAAAAAGGTTTATTGTACAAAGCTAGGGAAGTTCTTGGCACAATGTAGCCTTATATAGTAGCATAAGCTGCCGCCAAATAAACGGGATTGTTAAGAAAATCCTTTTCTATAAAATCTCCTTTCGGAAATTTTATAGAAAAGATTGCAGTATAAAGCCCGAATGCCATTTAAAAAAATCTTCTACTATTGCTTTCCAAAACCATTACTTCCTCAATATTAACCACATAGCAAAAGATGAAAATTAATATCTTATTGTGCTTTCTTTTTTTTTTAAAATAATTCATTTTACTTTTTGAAAATTGATGCAAAACGCTATCTTTGCAGTCCTTAATACATCCTAACTGCGGAAGTGGCGTAATTGGTAGCCGCACCAGACTTAGGATCTGGCGCTTCACGGCGTGGGGGTTCGAGTCCCTTCTTCCGCACAAAAAGATAAGGCCGTCCTGATATAAAATCGGGACGGTTTTATTTTAAAAAGACTTTTATAAAAGAATTAAATATAAATCGATGTGTTGTTTGGTAGAGATAAATAAATCTCAATACTCGATACTCATATCTCATATCTAGATAGAAATGAATATTACACAGGAAAAAATTGACGATTTAAATGCAATAGTTAGAGTTACTATCGCACCTGAAGATTATGCACCAAGAGTAGACAAAGCTTTAAAAGAGCAGGCTAAAAAAGCCAATCTGCCTGGTTTTCGTAAAGGAATGGTTCCAGTTGCCCATATGAAAAGAATGTATGGCAAAAGCATTTTAGTTGAAGAAATAAACAACATGTTAAGTGAAGCCCTATCTAAACATTTAGCAGATAACAAAGTTGAAGTTTTAGGACAGCCTTTACCTGTATTAGACGAAACTACTGAATTTAAATGGGACAATACAGACGAATTTGAATTTAAATATGAATTAGGTTTGGCTCCAAAAGTTGATATTGAAGTTACTTCTGCAGCTAAATTTACCCAATACAATGTTAAAGCTGATGAAGAAACTTTAGCGGCACGTATCAAAAATATACGTAAAAGCTATGGCAAAATGACAAATCCTGAAGTAGCTGCCGAAGGAGATGTACTTTATGCTGATTTAGCTCAACTTTCTCCAGACGGAACAGTTTTTGAAGGTGGTATTGCAAGTACAGGTTCAGTTCGTTTAGACTTAATTACTGACAAAAAGATTTTAAAATCTCTTGTTGGATTAAAAAAAGATGATGTTGTTGAACTAGATATTCAAAAAGCTTTTGATAACAATGAAACTGTAATTGCCAAGCTATTAAACATCGGCGATGAAGATGCTAAAGATTTGCAGTCTAAATTCCAGGTTACTGTTAAAAATGTAAATCGTTTAGAAGAATCAGATTTAAACCAAGAGTTTTATGATAAAATATTTGGTGAAGATGTAGTAACTGACGAAGCTGGTTTTAAAGCTAAGATTACAGAAGAAGTAGAGAATATGTTTAAGCAAGATGCAGATCGTAAATTGCAGAACGACATTTACACGCAGTTAACTGAGCAGACTAAAATGCAATTACCTGATGAATTTTTACGTAAATGGTTAAAAGCTACCAACGAAAAATTAACTGATGAAGAATTGGCTCAGGGTTATGATGATTTTGCTAAAAACCTTAAATGGACTTTAATAGAAAACAAAATAATTACGGATAACGAAATTAAAATTGAGTACAAAGATGTTTTCGAAACTGCTAAACAACGTTTAGATGCACAGTTTAGAATGTACAGCCCACAACCAATGCCAGAAGAGCAGTTGGCACAATACACGGCTACTTTCTTACAAGAAAAAGAAAATGCAAACCGTATTTTCGATGAGGTTAAAGCGTTAAAGGTTTTCGAACACATTCAATCTGTTGCTACATTAGAGCAAAAAGATATAGACTACAACAAGTTTATTGAAATGAAATAGGCCGATTGGTGGTAACGCCAATTAATATCGATATGTGAGATGTATAGTCTGACAAAAAGATAGTATAATTTAAATCAAAAGCAGCTTTAGGCTGCTTTTGATTTATCAATTGAATTTTAAAGGTTAGCAATGTGCTATATTGTCATTAAAATTTGCTTGGTATGTTCTTTGATTATTGTATAATTGAAAACATTTACAAAAACATTAAATTGTAATATATAATCGAAATTGATTTTATATTTTGATTTAATAAGTAGAGGTTATAATTTACGTTTACATTAAATTATACAATCAAGAAGATTAATTTGCAACATATGAAAATAGATAAAGAAGAATTTAGAAAATACGCAGTTAAACATCACAGAATTAACGGATTAAATGTTGATCGTTATATAGGAGCTACCAACAGTTCTCCAAAAGCGATGACACCATACATTATTGAGGAACGCCAATTAAATGTTGCTCAAATGGACGTTTTTTCAAGATTAATGATGGATCGTATCATCTTTTTAGGTGATGCTATTTATGATGGAAATGCGAATATCATCCAAGCTCAGTTGTTATTCTTACAATCAACAGATGCCAATAGAGATATTCAAATCTATATTAACTCTCCAGGTGGTTCTGTATATGCAGGTTTAGGAATTTATGACACCATGCAATACATCACACCAGATGTGGCAACTATTTGTACTGGCATGGCAGCTTCTATGGGAGCAGTTTTATTGGTAGCTGGTGCTAAAGGCAAACGTGCTGCGTTAACGCACTCTAGAGTAATGATACACCAACCAAGTGGAGGTGCACAAGGTGTTGCTTCAGATATGGAGATCAATTTGAGAGAGATGTTAAAATTGAAGAAAGAATTGTACGACATCATTTCTAAACATTCTGGACAGAGCTATGAATGGGTAGAAAAAGCATCTGATCGTGATTACTGGATGAAAGCTGACGAAGCTAAAGAATATGGTATGATTGATGAAGTATTGGGTGCAAATAAATAAATCAGTTGCTAGTTTACAATTGATAGCTTAGAAACGTTAATTGTAAATTATTAATTGTCACAAAGGGATGCTTTTGGCAAAAAGTAAAAAAATATGGCTAAACAAGGTAAAGAATCGCGTTGCTCATTTTGCAACTCTCCGAAGCAAGAAACATTAATGCTTATTGAGGGTATGGATGCATATATTTGCGATAAATGTGTAACACAAGCGAATGTTTTATTAGCACAAGAATTGGGCGGAAAAAAGGGAAAAGCATTCGACGAATCTTTCAGTTTATTAAAGCCTGCTGAAATTAAAGCACACATTGATCAGTATGTAATTGGTCAAGACGATGCCAAAAAAGTATTATCAGTTGCAGTTTACAATCACTATAAAAGACTTAGCCAAAAGTTGGAGAAGGATGAAGTAGAGATTGAAAAATCGAATATAATGTTGGTTGGCGAAACAGGTACTGGTAAAACATTACTAGCGAAAACAATTGCAAAAATCTTACATGTACCTTTCTGTATTGTAGATGCAACTGTTTTAACAGAAGCTGGTTATGTTGGCGAAGATGTAGAAAGTATTTTAACCCGTTTGTTACAAGCTGCAGATTACGATGTGGCAGCAGCCGAACGTGGAATTGTTTATATTGATGAGGTTGACAAAGTTGCTCGAAAAAGTGACAACCCTTCTATAACGAGAGATGTTTCTGGCGAAGGTGTGCAGCAAGCCCTACTTAAAATATTAGAAGGCACTATTGTTAACGTACCACCACAAGGAGGTAGAAAACATCCAGACCAAAAGATGATACCAGTAAACACTAATAATATCTTATTTATTTGTGGTGGTGCATTTGATGGTATTGAGCGTAAAATTGCCAACAGATTACGTACACAAGCTGTAGGTTACAAGGTTAAAAAAGATGAACAGGATTTAGATTTAAAAAATCTTTATAAATACATCACTCCACAAGATTTAAAAGCATTTGGATTAATCCCTGAATTAATTGGTCGTGTGCCAGTTTTAACGCACCTTAATCCATTAGATATTGAAGCTTTACGTAATATTCTAACAGAGCCTAAAAACTCATTAATGAAACAGTATACTAAGTTATTTGAATACGAAAACGTAAGCCTAGTATTTGAAGACGATGTTTTAGATTTTATTGTAAACAAAGCAATGGAATATAAGTTAGGAGCAAGAGGTTTAAGGTCTATTTGTGAAGCCATTATGCTCGATGCGATGTACGATACCCCATCTGACGACAAAATAAAAGAATTGCATATAACGCTCGATTATGCCATGGAGAAATTTGAAAAGGCAGATTTTAAGAAGTTAAAAGCAGCGTAAAATTCAAATCCTTCCCAAATTCGGGAGGGATTTTTTTTAACCTATTGGTTAATAGTCATTGGCCTTTAATGCATTAACCCTTAGCCAAAACAATTTAATTTTAATACATTTATAAAAAGGAGTACATATATGAACGAAGAAAAAGACGTAAAAAAAGATGAAAAAATCGTGGCAAAAGCCAAGAAAGTAAAAGAAGTAGAAACTCCGGTAAAATCAGGACTAAAATCTAAAGAAGATATTGTTAAAAATTGGTTACCGCGTTACACAGGTAGGCCTTTAGAAGATTTTGGTAGCTATATCTTACTCACCAATTTCAGTAAATACTTAAGTATGTTTTCTGAATGGAATGACAATGCTCCCATTATGGGCTTAGATAAACCAATGCAGAGCTGTACAGCCAATGGTATTACGATTATCAATTTTGGTATGGGTAGTCCGCTTGCAGCAACAATGATGGATTTATTAACTGCCATTACACCTAAAGCGGTATTATTTTTAGGAAAATGTGGTGGTTTGAAAAAGAAAAACCAATTGGGTGATTTAATTTTACCTATTGCTGCGATTAGAGGTGAAGGAACTTCTAATGATTATTTACCTGCAGAAGTGCCTGCATTGCCATCATTTGCTTTACAAAAAGCAATATCTACTACCATTAGAGATCATTCTAGAGATTATTGGACAGGAACCTGCTACACTACCAATCGCAGGGTTTGGGAACATGATAAGGAATTTAAAAAATATTTGAAAACCTTACGTGCTATGGCTGTAGATATGGAAACTGCAACCATTTTCACCACTGGTTTTGCCAATAAAATCCCAACTGGTGCATTGTTACTAGTTTCAGATCAGCCAATGATACCCGAAGGTGTTAAAACTGCAGAGAGCGATAGTTCAGTAACAACTAATTTTGTAGAGAGCCATTTGAAAATAGGAATTGATTCGTTAAAACAGCTAATTAATGGTGGTTTAACCGTTAAGCACCTACAGTTTTAATAATTTACCTTTCAAATTATGAGAGAAGTCTGAAAAAGGTTTCTCTTTTTTTATGCATTAGCATTAATCATCACCACTTTTTGGGTAATCATATAGGATAACACTAGCCGTTCCTTCACTTAACATGGCCCAATCATCGAAAGGAAATTCTAATATGATCGCCCCACAAGTTGGCATCTCGTGTACATGGCCATTAAGATAGGTTGCTAGATCAGAAAAACCTGGATTATGCCCGAATATAGCTATTTTTTGGTATTGATTAGGTAAACCATTTATTATTTTTAATAGTGTATTTACATTAGCTTCATAAATTTCTGGCTCTTGTTGGATATCGTTTAAAGGGAGTTGCCAAGTATCTGCAAAAAATTTGGCAGTTGTTAAAGCACGTAATGCAGGACTACTTATGATCAATTCGGGTATAATTTTAGCTTTTACCAAGCGCTCTGCCATTTCAGGTGCATTAGCTTTGCCCCTTTTGTTTAAAGGTCTATCGAAATCTTTTAAACCTGCATTTCCCCAATCAGATTTTGCATGTCTTACTATTAATAATTGCTTAGCCATTTTACAGGTTCTCCTTTATTTTTTCAACCACAGTTGTTGGATCTATTTTATCCATGCAAGACTCAACACCGCATTGGCATGGTTTGTTTCCGTAAATTGAATTTGGCCTATTTGGATTATCTACTTGTACACAATTACTTAGTGCTTGGCCATAGCCTAAAAACCCAGCGTAAGGATGTGTAGGCCCCCAAATTGAAACTACAGGTACACCCATTAAAGATGCCATATGCATACCGGCAGAATCCATACTTAACATTACATCTAAGTTTGAGATAATGTCTAATTCTTCTGCTAATGTAAATTTACCAATTAAACTATTAACCTTATTAAATTTATTTTGCCAATTCTCGGCTATAGATTTGTCTTCACTACCACCGCCAAAAATATAAATCTGATACCCTAATTTAACTAACTCAGCAATTACAGCCTCCATTTTAGGCAAAGGATAAACCTTATAAATATGTTGGGCAAATGGCGATATACCGATTTTCTTATCCGGATTATCAAATAAAGCAATAGCTGATTTTGGAAGTTGTTTTGGAGACTTAATTAATTGAGTTTTTAGTTCCAATTTAAAATCTAGCTTTCTGAAAACATCTGCGTAGCGCTCAACAGTTGTTTTTAATTGCTTAAAAATTTTGTTATTAACTCTGGTTAGGGCTTTTTTTTCTTTTCTTCCCTTATCAATTCTTTTGATCTGGATACCTGCAAGACGAAAAAATGTAGCTATTACCCTGCTCCGCAAATTATCATGAAGATCTGCAATGGCAATGGGTTGATATTTCGAAAGGGATTTATATAGCTTAAACAGACCAAAAATACCTTTATGAAGTGTTTTTGGCTCTATGGCATGAAAAGTTAAATTATTAATGTCCTTAAAAAATGGCCTAAATAATGCCCTGCTTACCATTATCATTTCTGCCTGTGGATTTTGAACACCAAATTCTCTCAACACAGAGGCAACCATGGCTACATCGCCCATGGCAGAAAAACGTAAAATAATGATAGGACCTTTTAAAGGCATTATTTAATAGTGTTGTATAGCACTGGATTTAAGCTTGGATCGTTATACATTTTCATCTGCTTGTATACTTTCATGTACTTTTTACCATCACCAATAGCTGCTAAAAGCTCATCGATACTTTGAGACAAATCTTTTCTTTGCGACAATAATACAACTAATTTTTGTTGACATTGCGAACGATGTTCATCGCTTGCCGTAACGCGATCTGCTTCTTCTTGCATATGATAAATCTTTAAAGCTAAGATAGATAAACGATCTATAGCCCAAGCCGGACTTTCTGTGTTTATACTAGCATCAGCTAGAGGTGTTATATCCTGATAAAGATTTAAAAAATATCCGTCAATAAACTCCACCATATCAGTTCGAACTTGATTTTGGGCATCAATACGTCTCTTCCAACTTAAACCTTCTACAGGATCGATATTTGGATTTCTAACTACATCTTCCATGTGCCATTGAGCTGTATCTATCCAATTTTTTAAATAAAGTAGATGTTCTAAGCTTTCTTTATTGTATGGATTGGCAGCTGGCTGATCTATATTATCATACAAATGATAATCTGTTATGGCTTGATTAAAAATGTTGTTGGCAATTTCACTTATCATCTCACAAAGTTATTAAATGATTACGCAGATTAAAATGATTTTAGCAGATAACATTGCAACTTGATTTTGTTTGCTTGGCATTTTTATTCTCAAAATAGGCACTAATTTGTTGCAATGAATAAGCATTTAAGCATTGATTGGCTGATAAACCGCCTTTACGCCCTACCATAACGCCATAACGCATATCATGAAAACCTTCTTTACGATGCGCATCTGGATTGATGGATAAAATTACACCTTTCTCTAATGCATAACGATGCCAACGCCAATCTAAGTCTAAACGGAGCGGGTTAGCGTTGATTTCGATAACCACTTGGTTGGCTGCACAAGCATCAATTACTTTTTTATAATCAATATCGTAGCCTTTACGGGTTAATAATAATCTACCCGTTGGATGGCCCAAAATTGTAGTAAATGGGTTTTCTATCGCTTTTATTAATCTAGCAGTTGCTTTTGTTTCGTCCATGCGTAGGTTACTATGTACAGAGGCAACAACAAAATCAAAAGTTTTTAAAATATCGTCGTTATAATCTAATGAGCCATCATTTAAGATATCGCTTTCTATACCCTTAAAAATCTTAAAAGGAGAAAGTTTGTCATTCAGTTCTGCAATCTGTTGATGTTGTGCATAAACACGTTGTTCATTTAATCCCTTTGCATAAAATGCAGATTTAGAATGATCGCAAATGCCTAAATATTCCAATTTCAATTCATCTTTACAATACATTGCCATCTGCTCTAAAGTATGCACACCATCACTCCAATCTGAGTGGTTGTGCAAACTCCCTTTTAAGTCGGCATAAGTAATTAATTGAGGCAACTGGTTAGCTTGTGCTAATAAAACTTCATTTAAACCTTCACGTAATTCTGGTTGTACAAAAGCCAAACCTGCTTTGGTATATATCTCTTCTTCACTTTTAAATTGCCCATCTCCAGCCAAAGCTAAAACTTGAACAACATGTTCTTCATTACCTGTCAGCTTAAAGTAATTGCTATAAAAATCGGTATGGTTAACAACAACTAATTTTACATGCAAACCAATTTCGGTATGTGCAGCAAAGGTTTGTTCATCAATCTGTTTAAACTCCAAATTGCTAAAAGTTACCACTTCAGTTATCACATTATCTAATTCTTCGGCACCGATTACAAACACCACTTCATCTATAATCTCTACACACCTTCTAAATTGACCGGCCAAACCCAATAATGCATGATGGTCAATTTTATTTAACCAAACAGACATCGCCGCAAATAACTCATTCACAATTCCTTCTATATGTGCAAACAAAAATTTGCCATTGGCAGCCATTTTAAACTCAATAACCTTTTTTATTTCTTCTTGAGTTTTAAGACCAAAACCTTTAGCTTCTATTAATCTATTTTCGTTGCAGGCATAATAAAGTTCTCCAACATTTTCAATATGAAGATCGTGCCAGATTACACTAATTTTTTTAGGACCAATGCCTTTAATGCCTAACATTTCTACAATACCGGGAGGAGTTTGCAACAATATATTTTCTAGTTCTTGGATAGTTCCAGTTTGTAGCAGCTCTACCACCTTGGCCGCTATACTTTTTCCGATACCGTCTATCTGATCAATCTCATTAATTGGCTTTTGCGCAATTTGGAAAGGTAGTTTATCTATTTTAAAAGCAGCATTAGCAACAGACTTTATTTTAAATGGATTTTCCTGGTGCAATTCCATTAATTGAGAAAGCAAACGCAGCGTGCGTGAAATGGGCTTATTTTCCATCAAGCTAAATTAATAATTTTGTTAGAATAGTAAGTAAGAAATACTATAGCAACACTCCTTTTAAAAAGAGCATAGCAAAAGAGAAATAGATAATTAATCCCGTAACATCCACCAATGTGGCCACAAACGGTGTAGAGGAAGCTGCCGGATCTGCCCCAAGCTTTTTGAGCAATAATGGCAACATAGAACCCATTAAAGTACCCCAAAGCACTACCCCTATTAAAGAACAACCAACTACCAAACCAATTAAAACAGGATGAGCGCTAAATGATGGCATAATGATGTGCCAAATAGCAATTACGCTAAAGCTTAATATGCATAAAGTTGTCCCTAAAAATATACCAGAAAAGATTTCTCTACGTAACACATTCCACCAATCTTTAATAGTTACCTCTCCTAGCGCCATAGCTTGAATAATTAGGGTTGCGGCTTGCGAACCACTATTGCCTCCACTTGAAATAATTAAAGGTACAAATAAGGCCAAAATAACCACCTTATCAATTTCATGCTCAAAGTTAGACATGGCCGCAATGGTTAAAAGTTCACCAAAGAAGAGAACAATAAGCCAAACCACACGTTTTTTATATAATTGAAATACAGGAACATCTAAATAAGGTTCGTCTAGCGCTTGCGTACCCCCCATTTTCTGTATATCTTCTGTATATTCTTCGTGAGCAATCCACAAAATATCATCAACAGTTACAATCCCAAGTAAGATGTTTTGATCATCAACAACAGGCAAAGCCACCCTATTATTCATCCTAAAAACATTAATAGCATCTTCCTGTGGATCATTTACTTTAAGAGAAATTAATCTGTTATCAGTTAAGGCACCGATTTTCAATTCAGGATCTGCCAATAAAATTTCACGAATTCTAATATCATCTAGCAAAACTCCGTCTTTATCAATTACATAAACCACATCGATAGTTTCGGAGTTTTTTCCATACCTACGGATGTGAGACAGCACTCTATTAACGGTCCACTCGATTTTTACAGCGATAAAATCAGGTGTCATTAGCCGGCCCACACTATCTTCTTTATAGCCCAATAAATGCATGGCCTCTATTCGATCTTTATCTGGCAATAATATAAGTAGCTTTTTTGCTGCATCTCCTTTCAATTCGCCTAAAAGTGCTGTCCTATCATCTGGTGGCAATTGCCTGATTATCTCTGTAAGCTTGTTACTTTGAAGTTTTTTAATAATTCTTTCCTGAGTAGGAAAATCAAGAATACGAAATACGTTTACGGCTCTCTTAATAGAAAGTGTTTCAATAAATTTTACAGCATGTTGGGGAAGTTCGTCAATTAAATGTTCTACATCAGAAATATTAAGTTCATTTAAATAAATTTTTAACTGCTTATCACTATCGTTTTCTAACAATTGTAATATATTATCTACCAGCAGTTCTTCCATAAACATCCAATTAATTACATTCCTCTACTATTTTTACCTGTCTGCAAAAATGCCTTTTTCTTTTTAAAAAAGCCAATTTTAAATGATTGATGTTTAAGTAAAAATATAAAGGGTAATTTATCAATGTAATTGGGTTTTCATTTACCTGCTATTCCCTTCTTATTTCTATATTTGCAAACGCTGCTCCCGTAGTTCAATGGATAGAATTATGGTTTCCGGTACCATCGATATGAGTTCGAATCTCGTCGGGAGCACAAAAAAGGCTTGCAATATTGCAAGCCTTTTGTATTTATATTTAAAAAATCTAACTTAAAGTATTCAGTAGGATTTTTAAAGAATTAAATTCTAAATCCTCCAGCAACCTCAATTCTTTGTGCATTTATCCACTTAGAATCTTCTGAACAAAGGAAAGCAACCACGCTACCGATATCATCTGGCAAACCAACTCTTCCTAAAGCAGTTTGAGAAGAAACTAACTGATTATATTCTGCACTATCGCGAACAGCACCGCCACCAAAATCTGTTTCGATAGCACCTGGAGCAATAGAATTTACTCTTATTTTTCTACTTCCTAATTCTACAGCTTGGTATCTTGATAAAGAATCAACCGCTGCTTTCATTGCACCATAAGCAGAATATCCTGCAAATGAAAATCTTGCCAAGCCAGAAGAAGTATTTACTACGCTACTTCCATCATTCAATAATGGCAATAATTTTTGAGTTAAAAAGTAAGGTCCTTTGAAATGGATATTTGTCATCGCATCTAAAACTTCTTCTGTAGTAGTTTCGAAACTTTGATTAATGCCGATACCTGCATTATTAACCAATGCGTCAATTTTTGCAGCATCAAAATTCGTATTTAAAATATTCTTTACTTCAGTTACGAACTGATCAAAACCTGCGGTTGAAGCAATATCCAAAGACAATGCAAAAGCCTTTTGCCCAATGCTTTCAATTTCCTTTACAACCTCGTCTGCTGCTTCTTTTTTGGTTTGATAAGTAAGAATGATATCAAATCCTTTTTTTGCCAATGCTATTACTGAATCTTTCCCTAATCCACGGCTTGCGCCTGTTACTAGTGCTATTTTGTTTGCCATTTTTTTATTGTTTATATTAATAGTACAAAGTTGTTAAATAAAAACACTAGGCGTTTGCAGAAATCAAATGATAATTTGTAAAAATCAAACAATCAAAAATTCCCTGAAATGTTGAGGTGATTGTTTGCCATATTTTTTGAAGAAATTAGAGAAATGAGCAACTTCTTCAAAGCCTAGCGTAAAGGCAATTTCCGAAATATTCCATTGCGTTTGGGTAAGTAGCATTTTAGCTTCCTGAAAAATTCGGCTACCAATAATTTCACCTGTGGTTTTTCCAGTGGTATCTTTCAATACTCTATTGAGATGATTGACATGAACACCCAAAATTCTGGCAAAATCTGCAGGTGTTTTCAACTGCAAAAGTTGACTAATATTTTCAATCGGGAATTGTCTTTCTAAGAGCTCGATAAATAGTGTAGTTGTTCGAGAAGCAGCTGTTTTATTACTTTCAACAGGAATAATTGGCTTTAATTTCTGCCCAAAATGAACCAATTCCATTAAATAATTCCTTAGCAAATCATATTTATAGACATAATCTGATTTGATTTCCTGATGCATTTTAAGGAAAACTGCTTCGAAATCCTGATACTGTTCTGTAGAAATTTGATAAACAAAATCACTTTGTGGCGAGAAAACTGGAAGGTTGTCAATTTCCAGCCCAATTTTAGATGTAGGTAAAAAATCTTTAGTAAAGACACAAAAATGACCAGATTGTTCTGTACAAAGATGTGTGTAATTGTAGGGGATTTTTGGAGAAGCAAACAATACGGCACAATCCTCAATCTCAATCGTTTTATCTGCGTATTCAACTTTGTTCTTACCATTAATCAAACTTATTTTGTAATAAGTTCTCCTATTGTAAGGCATTCCGGTCTTTGACGTACAGGTTTTTGAAATTTCCGAAATATCAAAAATATTGAAATGACCGACATCCTTATGAATATTATCATTCAGGAATTGATTGATATCCGGACAGCTTTCTCCCAAAATATCCTTATAAAAATCTTTGATGATTAAAGAATTCATTTTATTGTAAAAATCAAAGATAGCGATTTGAAACGATACGCACTACTTCTTAATCTTTTCAGACCTTTCAGTTTTGATTTTCTACCGATGTTGCATCCCCCATTTGGTCATTGCGCCTACCACTTCCTCTAAAGTATTGCTAAAGGGAAAGATATTTTAACAAATACAGCGTGAGATATGACGATAATTATGTTTTTCAAAATGGGAAATGGCTGATTAAAGAACGTATTGCACATTTTTTGACAATTGAATCAAATGCGCTTTAAATGGAGGGACAAAAATTAGAGCGGCGTATGTTTGAGGCAAAGAAATATACGCCACTTTTTTTTGTATATCTACCTAAATTTCATCGAGCATAAAAAAAGCCTACAAAATTTGCAAGCCTTTTAAATTTATCCTCTATCCTATTGCCAACCTCCACCCAAAGCCCTATATAGAGAAACGCCTGCATTCAGTTGTGCAGTTTTAAGACTTGTTAAATCTAACTCTCCTTGCAATAAGTTTCCTTGTGCTGTAATTACTTCAAGATAATTTGCCATGCCGCTTTTAAACAACAGATCAGAGTTTTTAACTGCCAACTGTAAAGTTTTAACTCTATTTTGGGCAATCGCATATTCTGATTGCAAGTTTACAATTTTCGCCTGTTCATTAGCTACTTCTGCAACTGCTTCTACCACAGTTTGCCTAAATAGCAAAACAGATTGTTCTCTTTCAACTTTAACCAATTCAAATTGAGTTTTCAATTCTTTTCTATTAAAAATTGGTTGTGTAATTCCCCCACCAACTACACCAAATAAGGATGCTGGAATATTGAACCAATTGCTAGCTTGAAAAGAGTTCAATCCTGCACTAGCAGAAATAATTAAGGTTGGATATAGCTTGGCATTGGCTACACCAACTTTGGCATTGGCAATTCTTAAGCCCAATTCGGAGCTTTTAACATCTGGTCTAATACCAAGCATGGCAGCAGGAACTCCAGTTGCCAACTGAATTGGCACAACAATTTGAGCTAAAGTACTCGAACGTTCAATTGCTACAGGATAATTTCCAGTTAATGTACTTAATGCATTTTCTTGAATACTTATTTCTGCATCAAGTTGAGGAATTAATTGCTTAGCTTTCAATTGTTGTGCTTCTGCTTGTTGTATGGCCAATGAAGTTACTTGACCAGCATCAAACTGCATTTTAATCATTTTTAATGTATTATCATTGAGCTCGACATTGCTTTTGGCAACTTGTAACTGAGCATCTAACATTAAAAGACGGTAAAAACCAATTGCAACCTGTGCAACAACACGAGTTTGGATTGCCTTTTTAACTTCTGCAGATTGCAAATATTCAGCATATGCTGCATCCTTCTGTTTAGCAATTTTACCCCAAATGTCTGCCTCCCAACTTAAGCCCAAATTGGCATTATAATCCTCGATATGATTGGTTTTAAGAAATTGTGAAGTACTTAGTCCGTTTAAACTATTTTCAGATGGGCGATTAGAATTGGCAGATATCTGCAAGTTTAATGTAGGTATATTACCAAGTTTTGCCCTTTTTAAAATTAGTTCTGCTGCATCTATGTTCTTTAAAGCAATTTGCAGATCGAAATTTCTAACTAATGCGCTATCTATTAAGCGCAACATTACTTGATTATTAAAAAATTCTTTAATGGGCAATGAGCCAATGCTGACATTTTCATTTGTTTCTGTACCTCTAAAATTAATTGGCAAACCTTTAGTAGGTGTTGCAATATCTTTTGTAAGCCCACAACTGCTCAATACCAAAAGCAAGCTTACAAGCGCACTATTTATAATTGTTTTCATGTTTTTATATTTTTAATTGTACCATTTTCTTAACCACTCTGCAATAAGGGGTATAAATTCGTTAGTTATGGCTTCTTGTGGCTGAGTATTTTGATTAGTTTCCATTTGTGGCTAGAGTTTGATGATGGCGTTCTTGAATTAGTACATCCTTTCCTGTTACTTTTTCTTGCAAAAATTGGAAGATGATGAAAAGTACTGGAATAATAAATAAACCCAGAATTACACCAGACACCATACCTCCAGCTGCACCTATACTTATAGAATGGTTACCTTGAGCTGAGGGACCAGAAGCAAACATCATAGGTATTAATCCAACTACAAATGCCAAAGATGTCATAATTATTGGCCGTAGTCTTAGCTTGGCAGCTTCTAATGCAGCAGCAACCAAAGGCTTGCCCGCTCTTCTTCGTTGCACAGCAAACTCGACAATTAAAATTGCATTTTTTGCAAGCAAACCAATTAGCATTATTAATGCTACCTGTACATAAATATTATTTTCAACACCTGTTAAACCAATAGCTACAAACACACCAAATATTCCGGCAGGGATAGATAAAATTACAGCTAAGGGCAATAAATAACTCTCGTACTGTGCAGAAAGCAAGAAATAGATAAATACCAAACACAATAAGAAGATCACAGTAGATTGCCCACCCGACGAAATTTCTTCTCTTGTTTGACCAGAGAACTCATAACTATAACCTGCTGGTAATTGTTTTGCCGCTACTTCTTCAATAGCTTTAATGGCATCCCCAGAGCTAAAGCCCGGTTTTGGAATTGCATTGATAGAGATGGAGTTAAATAAATTATATCTGGATGCTGTTTCAGACCCATAAATACGGCTTAATTTTACCAAGGTATTGATCGGTACCATTTCACCTTTATTGTTTCTTACAAACACCCTATCTATTGCTGATGGATCTGCCCTATCGGCGATATCTGCCTGAACAATTACCCTATAATATTTACCAAAGCGATTAAAGTCTGATGCCTGCGCACTACCAAAATAGGTCTGCATGGTTTGCAAAATGTCTTTCACATTTACACCCAATTGATCAGCCTTTTCATCATTAATATCTAGCTGTAGTTGCGGATAATCTGCTTTAAAACTTGTAAAAGCAGCTGCAATCTCTGGGCGTTTCATCAATTCGCCAATAAAATTTTGAGATATTCCGCTAAACTTATCTAATTTTCCACCAGTTTTATCTTGCAAAACCATATCCAATGCTTCTACGTTACTAAAACCTGGAACAGTTGGAAAACTGAATACGAAGAACATTCCTCCAGAAATCGTACTTAATTTCCCTCTCACTTCGTTCATGATATCATCAATATTTTTAACTTTTCCTCTTTGCTCTGTAGGTTTTAATAATACAAACACCACTGCAGATGAAGGACTTGTTGAATTGGTTAATAAATTAAACCCAGATATGGCAGTTACATCTCTTGATGCATCAAGTTTACTCAACAGATTTTCAGCTTCAGTCATTACTTTTTGTGTTCCATCTAATGAAGTACCTGATGGTGTTGATACAGAAATTGCAATAAAACCTTGGTCTTCTGTAGGTATAAATCCTGCAGGGGTAGTTTTAACCATCCAAACTGTCGCTAAAGTAATTAATGCTAATCCTCCTAAACTAACCCATCTATTGCGAACCAAAAATCTCAATCCACCAACATAACGATTAGTCATTGCATTAAAGCTGCTATTAAAACCGCTGAAAAACTTTTCTTTAAAACTTTTTTTAACTGGAGCACCATTATGATTGCCAGCGTGGGTATCCTTTAAGAACAAAGCAGCTAAAGCAGGGCTTAAGGTTAAAGCATTTACAGCCGAAATCACGATCGCGATGGCCATAGTAAAGGCAAACTGTCTGTAAAAAACTCCGGTTGAACCTTCCATAAAACCAACTGGTAAAAATACCGCAGCCATTACCAAAGTAATAGATATAATTGCTCCAGTAATTTCTCCCATCGCCTCGTGCGTAGCTCCCTTTGGAGCTAAATGTTTATGCTCCATTTTTGCATGTACAGCTTCTACAACCACAATGGCATCATCTACCACAATACCAATGGCCAAAATAAGTGCAAATAAGGTTAATAAATTGATAGAGAAACCAAATAGCTGCATAAAGAAAAATGTTCCTAAAATAGCAACTGGTACTGCAATGGCTGGAATTAGGGTAGATCTGAAATCCTGCAGAAAAATAAACACTACAATAAACACCAAGATAAAGGCTTCAATTAAAGTATGGATAACTTGATCTATAGATTGATCTAAAGCTACTTTTGTACTGTAGAAAATATTGTGTTTAATCCCTTTAGGATAATTTTGCGATGCTTTAACCATCAATTTATTAATGGCAACCTGAATATCATTAGAATTAGAACCTGCTAACTGGATTACACCGATAACAATTCCTTTCTTTCCATTTAAACGCGTTAAACTATTGTAAGAATAAGCGCCCAATTCAATTCTAGCTACATCTTTTAAATGCAGAATAGAGCCATCGGCATTAGATCTGATTGCAATATTCTCATATTCTTCAGGCTTAGTAAGTTTTCCTTTGTATTTAATTACATATTCAAAAACTTCATTACTTCGTTCTCCAAATTTACCTGGTGCAGCTTCCAAACTTTTATCTTGTATAGCTCGCATTATTTCGTTTGGTGTAACTTTATAAGTTGCCATCTGTGTAGGGTTTAACCACACCCGCATCGAATAATCTTTTACACCGCCAAAAATACTTGCCGCACCAACTCCTGGTATTCTTTTGATTTCTGGAATGATGTTAATTTGAGCATAATTGGCTACAAATGTCTGATCGTATTTAGCTTCGTCATCAGTAAACATACCAATAGCCATTATAAAACTATTTTGCTGCTTGGCAGTGGTGATACCTTGCTGTACTACCTCTGCAGGTAACTGACTTGTAGCTTGTGCCACCCTATTTTGCACGTTTACCGCTGCCTGATCTGCATTAGTACCTAGTTTAAAAAAAACAGTAATGGCTAGTGAACCATCATTACTTGCTGTAGAGCTCATATAGGTCATGTTTTCTACACCATTTATTGATTCTTCTAATGAAGGGGCTACCGAACGTAAAACGGTTTCGGCATTGGCACCAGGATATACTGCTGTTACCAAAACTGATGGTGGTGCAATATCTGGAAATTGTTGGAGCGGTAATTTAGTTAAACCAAGTACACCAAGTATCACCAATAAAATGGAAATAACGGTTGCTAGTACTGGTCTTTTTATAAATATTTTAAACATTATTTTGTTATTATTTTTGAGGAATTAATTTTGCCACTTTTTCTGCTTTTGCATCTGGCTGAATAAGTTGACCATCTTGAATGCGATCTAAACCAGTTAATACGATTTGATCTCCTGATTTTAAACCAGCTTTTATGAGGTAATTTGCACCTGCTTTACCATCTATAGCTACTGCAGTTTTGTTAACCTTATTATCTTTACCAACTGCGAATACAAAAATTTTATCTTGCATTTCTACAGTTGCAGATTGAGGAACTAGAATAGCATGATCATGTGCCAAACCCATTCGTATTTTTCCGGTATTACCAGATCTTAATAAACCTTTTGCGTTGGCAAAACTTGCTCTTAAGGTTATTGCACCTGTATTTTTATCAAACTGACCATCTATCATATCAATTTTACCTTGTATCGGATAAACCGTTTGATCTGCCAATACCAATGAAACAGATGGCAATTTTTTAATTCTGTCTGCTACAGAGTTACCTTGGTAGTTGGTGTTAAAATTGATAAAATCAGTTTCTGCTAAAGAAAAGTATACACGTACTTCATGTACATCAGAAAGTTGGGTTAAAGCATCTATATCTGTTGGACTTACCAGACTACCTTGCTTTTTAGGCAAGCGGCCAATATAGCCGCTAATTGGAGCTTTTATTTGAGTATAGTTTAAATTAATCTGTGCACTATTTACAGCTGCATTTGCTTGTTCTACGTTTGCTAAAGCAATTTGATGTGTAGTTTTTGCAGTTTGTAATTGAAAAGCTGAAACTACTTTTGCCTGTACCAAAGGCGATAGCTTATCAATTTCTAATTGCGCATTTAAAACAGCAGCTTTTGCCGCATTCAAAGCAGCTTTTGCATTGTTTAATTGTGCCCTAAAAGGAAGCTCAGAAATGCGAAATAACAATTGACCTTTACTTACTAACTGACCTTCGTTTACTAGAACTCTATCAATTGTACCTGCAATTTGAGGGCGAATTTCGAGGTCTGAAGCACCTTGTATTGCTGCCGGATAATCTATAAAAGTTTGTTGTGAAGTTTCACTTACAGTTGTTACTGGTAAAGTTGGAGGTGGTGCAACTGCTACAGGAGCAGGTTCATTACTACAGCTTGCTAAAAAAAGAGCAATAGTAATAAATAATAAAATTATCCATTCGTTAAATAATTTAACATTGTTAGATAATGGCGTGTGTTTGGATAAATGATTCATATATGTTGGGGATTTTATTGTGTTTTTACTTAATTAAATTATTTAACAGTGTTAGATTTATGGCGTAGTGTTGAATTTTGTATTGTATTTTAAAGACTTTTCTTACAACTATATTTTAATTTAACAGTGTTAGATTTCTGGTCAAAAAAAAGTTTAATCGTTAATGGTTTTGATAATTGCCTTTATAGCACTTCTTAAAATTTCTTGATTGATAGCATCGTTAGCTCCTTTCTGAACAAGATTTAATGAGATTAAACCATGTATAAGCGACCAAAAAGTATAATATTTTAAGCAAGAAGTATCTTCCGAAACAGGTTGTTTAATGATCAATTTTTCAATAGCGTCATAAAACAAATCAGTTGTATATTCTGCTTCAGGCATTTTTTTGTATAACTCGCAACAATTAATTTGTACTCCATACATTAATTGATAAAACTCTTTTTCTTCAAATGCAAAATCCCAATAAGCAAGCCACATGGCCTCTAATTGTTCTTCCGCATCTGTTCTGCTATCTCTAGCTGCTTTTACTTTTACACCAAGGTGAATATATCCTTGCCTAGTCAATTCAAGTAAAATACCTTCTTTGTTCGAAAAGTACTCGTAAATAATTGGAGCTGTATATTCTATCACATCCGCAATTTTGCGCATGCTTAGTGCTGGCCAGCCCTCTTGTTTTACAATTTGTAATGCAGCATCTAAAATACCCTGGCGAGTATCATCTTTTTGACGCTGAATTCTTTCTTTACTTCCCATTTTTATTTAAGTGCTATAAAATAATCTAACACTGTTAAGCAAATGTATAAACAGTTTTTGATATGCATATCATTTATTTGTCAGATAAATTAGACTATGCTCAAACTGGTAATTAACGATCTTTTTATGAGTAATTAAATTGTTTTATCTAACTTTTTTATAGAACTTTTTGTAATTGATTTTTTCAATTTCATCCATTGCTCATCAAAAAAGTCACACGACATGTAGTTAACGCCAACACGCAAAGCTTTTAAGCCACTTACGCCTTGTAGTTCTTCTAAATCTAATGTTTCTAAATCATCTTGTAAAAAACCTTGTTCTTGTAAGTATTTGATATATTCTCTATACTCATTTGCTTCATAAGTATTAAAGTATACTAATGCTATTTTACCAGGTTGGGTTAAACGTTCGTCTGTTCCTTTAACCAATACCTTGTCAATTCTCTTTTTTACAACTTCGTAGCGGATATTATAAGCGCCCTCTACATCAAACCTTCTTTCATCGTTTCTAAAACTTATGTCTATAGGGTTAGAATGTACAAAAATCAACTGTGTTGTGAGCAAAGCTCTTGGCATTTGGCTAACCAAACTATTGGTTAAGCGTGCAACTTCTACCATTGCTGTTAATTGCCAAAGTCGAATGTTTTTCAAATACAATAAATCAAATGGAACATCTGGTGCAATATCCTGACCAATGTAGATATCATATTCTACTCCATCTGTTCTAAACTTGGCAAAATAACAAGGATAAGAAGCCTGTAAGGTTTGCTGTGCATCTTCTAAATATTCGCTAACTGCAGTATTTATAAATTGCATAGAAGTTTCTAACGTTCTTCTGTGGTTAAAAGCAACTCCTTTCTCAGAATTGATACTGCTGAAATAATTTCTAATCAAATCTGATGTTTGTACATGCCCTTTTTCCATGTGTTTTAACATGGGATATACTTCGAGCTCTAAAAATTCATTCAATAATGCTTCTTCGCTAGAGCTGATATAATCTTCAATTCTTTTAAGCCAATCTTTACAATTAAATAAAATTTTGTCAATTAGATCTAATGGTACGATAACTCTCAAATTGGTTAAAGTTTCAATTAATATAGCTAGTTGTACTTTTAAATCTTCTTGCAAGGCATAATTACGTTCAACAGTAGAGTTACGTATATCTACTGCACCAAATAGTGGATATAAGCCCTTAAATGTTACTGTATCAATTTCTTGAACTTTCTTTTTACCCTTTCCTTTCTTTAGAAAATCCCACACTACTTGATTGAATTTCCATTGTACAGATGGTTGTAAAGCCGTGAACTTGTCTTTTAGCACTTCATCCATTTTTTGGTTAAACTCTTCAATTCTATACTGCAAAAGTTGACCTAATAAGGGCAATGCCGAGTGTAACCTTGAAAGTAATTTATCATTTACTTCTAAATCTTCGTGAGAGTAGATTTCCATTACACCAGCCAATTGATTATTATAATAAATTGGTAGGAAAGAATAAGAACGAATTTTGTTTTTTCTTAATACATCTAAAAAAGGAAATTTTTCAACTTTTTCGTCTGTTAAATTATTAAAGAAAACGGGTCTGGGATGATTTTTATATTCGTCTACCAAAGCATAAAATGATTGCTCCTGCAAATCGTACTTTCTACCCGAATTAATGAGAATACTTTGGGAGTTTTTATCATTATCAAAAACAAATTTATTATTGACCATTAAAAATGGCAACAATCCGAATTCGATATGTCCATCTCCTACTAAAGTTTTTAAAGCCTGAATAACATGTTCATATGCTTCATCTTCATAACTATGGTTTACTAGTGCATTTCTAATTCCATCTATAGAGTGTTGTAAGGTTACGTCAGTTAGTGTAATTACTGTAAAACCATCGAACTTAAATTTACTTAAAGGAATAATTTCTTGCAAAAGCTCAACCTCAGTACCTTCTTGGATATAGGTGGTAATCAATTCGAAATTTAATTCAGGCAAATCTCCATCGTAACTAATATCTATAAATTGAGAGTCGGCATTGATATGATAATATTTAGTTAAGTTGGTTTCTGGATTGGTATAGGTATATAAGATTTCGTTTTTATAAATTGAAGTGAAATTATAAAACTTCTCTAAAATCATTTTATAAATATAATGCAGCTGTTGTTTTGCTTTATACTCATCATCAGACATGTTACTTAATTCTTTTTGTTCTTTGTGAACTAGAAGAAAATCGTAAAATGGATCTGTACTAAAAAAAACACTATCTGGCACAGGCGTACTTAGAGCCCAATACAAATCTTTCTCATTAGCCATTAATGGTGTTAAAATGGTAAAGATAAGTTCGAGGGTGTCTTTATATTTGGCCAAATCCTCTACTCTAATATCACTTCTTAAAGCCTCTTCACGCTCAATTTTCTCTAACAAAAATCTGTAGAACTCAACTTTTAATGTCTGTTCTGTCTCTAACCTACCTTTTAAATAGGCAATAAGCGGTCTAAACGATAAAGTATATTCTACTTGACAGCTTACACAGGCATTGTTATTAATTTGTACGACACTCGTATTCATCTCTTTCTCTCTTAATATCTAAAACTCATCGATACATAAGGATACCATCCCTCGTTCGAATGTCCCATTACAAAACGGAAAATTGTTAATGATGCTGGAGCAAAATACATACCAGCTCCTACCCCATGATGCCAAGCATCAGATTTTTCGCTATCTTTCCAAACACGTCCAACATCCCAAAACCCCATTAAGCCAACTTGTCCGGGCAAAACATAACTTACAAAATCTCCCAATTTTGCCCTAAGTTCTAAATTGTTATAAAAACTATGTTGACCAGCAAATCTAAACTGTCGATAACCTAGCAAATTACCCTGCCCCCCCAAAAACTGGTTTTGGTAAAATGCAGGTTTACCCACTGTTATACCACCACCAAAACGGTCAGCTAAAACGAATTTTGCTCTTCCATCTAAATTTTTATATAACGAAATGCTACCAGTAAACTGACCGAACGATCTGGCATAGGTGTTTAAACCTTTGTAAGCTGACCATTTAAAATCGATATAACTACCTAAGGTTGGTAAAATTTCATTATCTCTCGTATTGTTTATAAAATTGATGACCACCCCACCATACCACTTATTTTTAGCTATGGTTAAACTATCATACGAATGTAGTTTCGAGGTATTGGTAATGAAACGACCTTCATTATCTTCTGCATCATACTTATATAATTGAAAACTCGGTCCTATACTAAATGTAGATTTTGGTCTGCGCCATCTTAAAGTAGATTCTATTTGGTAAATATTAAACCTTGCTCTGTAATATCTAATTCGCTCTTCATTAGCAGTTTCGTTGCCCACACCAAAAAAGTTTTGTGTATTATCTGGCGCATAAGCATCTGCTTTTACGGTTAAATCTGCTTTACCAAATAATTTTAACCAATCGCCTCGGTAATTAAACCTAAATGCAGTTGTGGCAAACGAATGCAAAAAGGCAAAGTACTGAGAATTGCCATAAGGCTGTTTCCTAAAACCTGGATTAACAATTTTATAACTTAAACCTGCCAATAAGCCATCATCCATATTATAACCTACGTTTGGATTTAGGGAAGTTCTGGTATACATATCTTTACCTAAATAAGATACGTTTGAAGTATCAACCGCCATTTTTTTGCGCAGCATATTTTGCTGATCGCCAGTAAACGTTGAATTGCCATTTTTCCTTCCGAACAATTGTACACTTCTTGAAGCATTAGGCACATCATAAACTTTTTTACCACCGCCGGCAATGATTCTCAACTTAATATCTGATGTTTTGTTATCTAAAATTAAGCTATCATTGCCATCCTTTACGTATAAGCGAATTTCTTTTGTTATGGATGGATCGAAATTTCGGCTAAAAATTTCTTCTTTAATATTTCCTTCTTTAGAAATTTTATTGATTTGAATTTTTAAATGTTGATTTGCAGAATCAGTAATTACCACTTTTTCGTTCTTATGGCTGGTTTGAATATCGACTATCCGGTTAAAGAAATGGTAATAATCATTCATCAATTTTGGCATAGAAGCCCTTCTCTCTCTCAAGCGTTCTAGAAACTGATCATGACGTAAGGTGTAATTTGGCTCTGGAAGCTTTTTCAATGCTTTTTCAAAAACCTCATCTGTCATTTTAGCACAGAAATCCTTGATCACATCATCCCATTCTTGTTCGGTAAATTGAGACATTAACCTACTATTCATGGCCCTACCTTCCCATAAAAACCAATCTATATTTTTAATTTCTCGCTCGTAGCCCTGCATCATTGGCAAAAGCGAGGAACTTTGTGCATAGTGCTGTATAAAACCATCTGAACTGTAAAAAACTTGATCACGATCTCTTGGAACAGCTAAATACTTCTTACCCTTTTCGGTTTTTTCTGGTTTCCATCTCCATTGATCTTCGTGTCTATCCCAATCGCCAATCATTACGTCTAAAGCTCTTGCTCGTAGCAACATTGCACCATCGTAAGTATTATCGTTATCTTCATCCAGCTTTTTAAACATTTTTGCTGTATTATCCGATTCGCCAATAGGCTCTCTTTCTTCTAACAAGCATAATGTATTGGCAAAAGCACTCATATAATCGCCCAAATTAGGATCTGGAGATACCCAACCAATAATTGGTGTACTGTGCGGAACGTCTACTGCTTTAGCTAAATCTGGCACTACCAATGCACCAAACGGATGTTGTGCAGACATGTTATCTTTTAAAATATCTTTCGCAAAAGTTTCTCTTAAACCCTGAGGCAATAATACTTCAGGATATTTCTCTACACTTCTTAAAACCCATTCTTTGCCGTTTTTATCTTCTAAACGGAGTGATTTAGATTGGTTGCCCCCACCGAGTTGGGTTGGCTTTAATCCGCCTTTAATTTCAGAGATCCTCAAAACAGGAAACTTGGTATCCATCGCGTAGTCTTTACGGTAATTCTCTCCAAAAAGAAAGCGGTGCATTTTTCCAACACTATCATAAGAAGGATGCACTTTTACAGTAATGCTATCTGCCTTGATAACCTGAAATTCACTTTTTTGCTTCGCCATTATTTCTCGATATGGCTGCGTGTAAGAAAAAACCTTAATTACCCCTGTGTCTGCGTATACATAATAATCATAACGCATATTGTTATTTAGTAGCTGATCGGCTATAACATAACCTTGTCTAAACTCTTGAAACAATGAGTTTTTCCCTTTTTTATTTGGGTTCATTTTAGAGCCAGCACCACTAACAATCTGCAACTGCTTGCTTTTAATCAGTTGTAAACCATGCTCATGCCCAGCTACATAAATTACATTAGGTTTATCTCCAAAAACGGTGTTGATACTTTTCATCATATCTTTATACAGTGGATGATTTAAATCTTCGGGACTTAATAAAGTAGAACGCAGAATTGGATACAAAGAACCCAAACCAGGCATTGGTATATACAAATTCTTATTTAGCGAGGTTAAAGGAAAAAGATGATTACGCAAAGTAAAATATCCTCCATGTGAGCCATAACTTTGAAATGGATGATGTGAAGCTAACAAAATAATTTTATCTCTATTTTGTTCCATCAGATCTTCCATTTTGGTTAAAACTTCATCTTTGGTTTGGCAATCGCAATCTGGATTTGCTTTATTATATGGAAAAAGCCACCATTCGCTATCGTAAGCTATAACCGTAAGTTTATCACTCAATTTGATGGCAATAGGATCTGGGCAGCCACTATTTGGTATCAGTTTTAAAAGCGGATCGTTAAAAGAAGCTAGATAATCACTTTGTGCCTGTATTTTTGCCAAACCATTTGGACCAGATTTGTCCCAATCGTGATTTCCAGGAATAAAATAAACAGCAGCTCCCGCATCACGCATGGGTTTAAATTGTGATTGTAGAATTTTACTGGTTTCTTCAAAATCGCCATATCCTGGAATAGCCATTCCTACAGGATAAATATTATCCCCGAGGTAAAGTGTGGTTGTCTTCCCTTTAATTACATGTTTGGCTGCATTTTTTAAAGATGCAGTTTGACCATCGTTCATTTCGCCAGCATCACCAATCAGTATTACACGATACTTTACCGAATCCTGTGCAAAACTTGCAAAAGCATTGAATAAACAGCAAACGATGAGTAGCTTTTTTAACATATTGAAAATTTGATGGTTAACTGATTGAAGATATTTGCAAAATTACGGTTTTTTGTAATCGAACCTTAAAATATTTCCTACTTGAGTTTCGCTACCTTCGTTAGAGATATATAAATTGCCTAAACTATCAAACGCAATGCCCTCTGGTTGATTAAAAGTATTAGAACTAAGATGATAAACGTTTTTGATTTTAAACTTAGCATCGGCCACAATTAAAGCCTTGTTAACCGAAGAGACAATATACCACTCCTTAGTTAGTGGATTAATTGCTAAACCAGATGGGTGAAAACTACCTTTCTTTTTACCTGATAATTGATCTACATTGCTAGCATCTATACTAAAAGTACCATTTGATTTTAAGGTACCATCTGTTTGCAAGGTAAAAATATATCCACTAGCAACTTTGGTTCCTTTATCTTGTTTACAAGTTTTACAAAGCACATAAACTAAACCTGTTTCTTCATCAGCAAACATTCCTTCGTAGTCTCCTTTTGGCAAAAGTCCTTTAGTTTCCTTAACATTTGTAGTTTCTGGCTTTTCAGTTTCTGCAATTGGTACAGAGAATAAATCGCCGTTACTTTTTAATACAATTACAAAACCTCTAGCAATTGATATGTCTTCATAATCGCCCTTACCTGCAAATTTTGTAGCCGTTTCATCTTTAGTACCGAGAGGCATTTTAAAAATACTACCATCTTCATCCATTTCGGCGTATACTATTTTATTATCGCCTTTATTAAATGCAATACCCGATATCTCTTGTAAAATATCTGGCATACCATATTTTTGAGGTTTATTTAAATCGTAACCTGTAGGACTTTCAGGTCCTTTTGATTTTTTTTCTACACAAGATAATCCCGTTAAGGTGATTAAAACAGCTAGTATGCCAAGTACTAAAAAGTAATTTTTGTTCAGGTTATTTTTTAATAAGTTGCTCATCAGATTTCTCTTTTAATAATTTGTAGATACGATATTGAGACTGGATTGGTTGCTGCTTTGTTACTACTGGAATATTAATCATATTGTCATTTAATACTACAGCTTTAACATTATCTGCTAACTGAAGTGCTAAAATTGCTTTAATTTCTAGTTTTATAGTATCGTCAAAAATTGGGAAACAAACTTCTATTCTTCTGTAAATGTTTCTGTTCATCCAATCTGCAGAACCCAAATAAATTTCTTCCTTGCCTTGATTATGAAAGACAAATACCCTGCCATGTTCTAAATAGCGGTCTACAATTCTAGTAACCTTAATATTGTCGCTCATCCCTTTCACCTCTGGCACTAACCTACATATACCACGTACGATGAGGTTTATTTTTACCCCTGCTCTTGAGGCACTATATAATTTAGCAATGAGTACTTTTTCTTCTAAATTATTTAATTTAATGGTTACACCATTTGGTTTTCCCTCTTGTGCGTTTAATATTTCTCTATCAATTAGGCTTAAAAAACAAGGTTGCAGATTAAACTGAGCAACCAAAAGATACTTAAACTTTATTAAATTAGGATCAGTAGGTTTTACTCTTTTTGCTAAGAACATAAATAGCAATTCCGTTTCTCTTAACATTTCTTGATGGGCAGTCATCAATATATGATCGGTATAAAAACTCGCTGTTGTTTCGTTAAAATTACCTGTGGCAAATAAGCCTGTATAAACTTTGCGTAAATCTATACTCCTTTTTACCAATGCAATTTTGGCATGTACTTTTAGGGCTGTTACACTGTACATAATTTGCACCCCAGCTTCTTTCATTTTTTTTGCCCATTTGATATTGTTTGCCTCATCAAAACGAGCTTTTAACTCAACCAAAACGAAAACTTTTTTACCATTTTTGGCGGCACTAATTAATGCATTAACAATTTTCGAATCGCTAGCTACCCTGTAAAGTGTTACATAAATTTCTTCTACCTGAGCATCTGTTGCTGCTTCATTAAAAAACCGTAAAACACTATCGTACGATTGATATGGAGTGTTAATGAGTATATCTTTTTCTAAAATCTCTTCATATAATGATTTTCCTTTTACAACTTCTGGATAATTGATTTTAGGCCAAGATTGATTTGAAATTGCAGATGTATTTACTGGAAACGAAAAAAGATCCTTCAAGTTATGATACCTACCACCCTCAACTAAATTGGCATTTTGCAGGTTTAATTTTTCAGTAAGCAAATCCATGTTGTGCTTTGGGATACCGGGCTGAAATAAAAATCGAGTGGCTAAACCAAAATCTCGCTTCTGCAACTGCTTCTCTATTTGTTCTGCCAAATTGCCAGCATACTCATCTTTTAAGTCTATTTCTGCAGTTCTTGTAATCTTAAAACTGAAACAACCTTTAATTTCATCATTAAATAACACACTTAAGTTGCTTCTAATGATATCATCCAACAAAACCACAAAAGTATCTTCGCCTTTGTTGATTTTATAAAAGCGAGGGAGATGATTAGATGGAATGTTTAAAATTACAGTTCGGTCTGTTCCATTCTGCACCAAATTGATGAGAAAGTAAAGTTCGTTGTTGCTCGGAAAAAAAGATGCTGCAGCTTGTGCTAAATTTACAGGTTGCAAAAACGCCAAAACCTGACTTAAAAAATAATTTGAGACCTCTTTATCTAAATCTTCCGGTAGATCTTTTCCATAGATAAAGTGAATGTGATTATCTTTTAATTGAGGAATGATTTGTTCTCTTAATATTTTACCGTACTCCTGTTGCTGGCTTCTAATGGTCTGATTGGCCTTTTCTAATAATCCATCTGGCAGAGAAATATGGTTTTTTTCTTTTAAGCTCAATTTTTCTAAGGCCAGCAAAACAGGCATTCTTACTCTATAAAATTCATCGAGGTTTGAGGAATAGATTGATAAAAACTTAATACGCTCCAATAAAGGCACATCACCATTGGCTGCTTCTAAAAGCACACGCTCATTAAATGATAGCCAACTTAAATCTCTATCAAAAAAAATATTTTCAACTGCTAATGGGGGCATTTTAAGATAATTTACCGTAAGCGATGTAAGAAGCTACATAAGCCACAACTGCTGCAATTAGGCCAAACATGAAAATATTATAAGCTATTCTGATCAATTTATATTTTCTACCTAAAACTACACCTTGAGAATAAACATCGGTAATTAAAGTTCCATATAAAAACTCATTGTCATTCATCACTCTGATCATCCCTTTAGAATAATCGTTTAGTGCCATTTTATAAAAATTACCAAAAAACAAAAGGTTTACTTTTTTACGTTCTAGATCGTTATCTGTGAAAACACCATCTGGTATAGATGGCCTAGTTGCTAAAATAGAAAATATAATAGTTGATAAGCTAACCATCAGAAGGATGAAAGTAGGCACTATTAAAAATGCATTATCTTCTAATCGCCTTAAAACCAAACTTACAATTAACGAAAGGATGATTGAATTTACAGTGATCAGTAATTGGGCTTTATTATCGGCCATGTCACTTAACCGTTGGTTGTTAGATGAAGTGATTCTAAACATGGTCTCAATTCCTTTATCTGGCCTTTTTTTATCCCTTTTCGAGAGCAATTTTTCTTCCTTATCTTCAATTACGGTTTCCTCCTCAACAACTACAGCCACCGAAGGTGTTTCCTCCTTAAGTTTACTTCTTAACTTTTCTACATTGATAGCCTTTTGATCATTTAGCAAAAGCGCACAATAATCTGTATGGTAATGCTGACTTTCTAAAAATTCAATATCTTTTTTACGCCACTCATTTTTACCAATTTTTATATTGGTAAGTACCTCCATTTCTTTGTGCATCAATTTCCTTTTATTGCTAAAATCTGGTGTTCCCAAATGGAAGAGATCACCATCGCACAAAATATTTTCTAACTTATTGGTTGGTCTTTGGGGCATTTTTGTAGAAAGAATAACTTGCATTACCGCATCTCTAATGTCAGCAGACACCTGTTTCTCTTTCAAAAATTCTACTGCTAACTCTGCGCTTTTTTGTTCGTGATTAGATGGGTCTTCAAAATAGCCAGTATCGTGGAACCAAGCACCAGTAGTTACAATAAAAAAATCTTTGTCATTTAGTTGATAATGATTGGCAATTTGCATCGTAGCATCAACCACACTTTTGGTATGATCTAGATTATGGTAAACCAATTTTGCATCGTGATGTGTGTTAAAATAAGCTAACACATGTTGTTTCACTTCTTCCTGCAGGTTTTTATAGTTCATTTAGTTTAAGCTTTTTGAGCGATTAAGATTGATGTACAGCTTATAATTAACATTATACTTACTAATTATTTAAAGCCCAATACATATTTACGAAAGATAAGAATTTTTATTAAGGGCTTATCAAAAACTCAATAATTTGAAAATTGTTTTACAAGTAGCTGTAAATGTAATCTCAAATAAATTGCAAAATCTCTTTTTGATTAACAAAATTTAATTTTACTGATAATTTTGGCAAAATAAAACAACACAAACCATTAGTTGTTTAGTTAGGTATAAATTAACAACTCTATGCCAAATCAACATAAAAAATTTCAATTTGTACCCTTTGTAATCTGTCTACTAATCCCCTTAGCTATAGGAGCAATTGGTGGTTTTTTTACCATGGAATCTGTAAAAACCTGGTACACTACACTTAACAAACCTTCTTTTAATCCACCTAATGGAATTTTTGGACCAGTATGGACTTCTTTATATATTCTAATGGGAATTGCTTCGTATTTAGTGTGGAGAAAACGAGAAATTGTTTCTGGGTATTCTTGGGCCTTTAGAATTTATTTCGTGCAGTTGATATTAAATTTACTGTGGTCTTTCCTTTTTTTCCATCAACATCAAATTGGCGCAGCTTTAATAGAAATATTAGTTTTATTAGCAACAATTATAACTAATGCTTTTATTTTTTATAGAATTGATAGAGTTGCAGGCTGGCTGTTTTTACCCTATATTTTATGGGTCAGCTTTGCGTCTTATTTAACTTATTCTATTTTTATTTTAAACTAATTTAAAAAGAAAACGATATTTTTATGGTGTGATCTACCTTAAAAAGCTTTTCTTTTTTTCTTTAATGCTTTTTGTGCTACAGGTTAAGGCACAAAAGGTTGGTGTAGTTTTAAGCGGTGGTGGTGCTAAAGGATTAGCACATATCGGCACGCTAAAAGCGCTAGAAGAAAACAACATTCCTATTGATTATATTACTGGAACATCAATGGGTGGAATAGTTGGTGCCATGTATGCAGCTGGTTATTCTCCAGCTCAGATAGAGGCTATTGCCTTAAGTTCAGATTTTCAAGATTGGGTAAGTGGACGTTATAAAAGCGATTATAGTCACTATTTTCAAAAAACAAGTACAAATTCATCAATATTAACTGCAAAGTTGGCTATAGATACCAGTTTGAGATTAAACTTTAGACCTAACCTGGTAAATGATATTCCATTAAATTTCGCACTGTTAGAACTATTTTCACAAGCATCGGCAATCTCAAAAGATAATTTTAACAACCTTTTTGTTCCTTATAGGTGTATGGCATCAGATGTTTTATCGCAGAAAAGCATTACCGTGAGCAAAGGTAGTTTAGCCGAGGCAGTAAGAGCCACCATGACCGTTCCATTAGTTTACCGACCAATTAAACTAGATGGGCAATATGTTTTTGATGGTGGTTTATATAATAATTTCCCTGCAGATGTGATGAAAAGTGAGTTTAAGCCCGATTTCATTATTGGTGCTAATGTATCATCGAAAATTTTTAACGAGTATCCAAAAAATGATGACCGCCTGATGAACCGCTTTTTGGTCTATATGTTCTTATCTAAATCTGATTCTACTTTAGTTGGTGAAAATGGCGTTTACATACAACCCGATCTAGCTAACTATACCACTACCAATTTTAGCCCTGTTGAGGCACTTATTAAGCAAGGTTATGATGCAACCATGGCCGATATGGAGAAAATAAAAAGAGGGGTATCTCGCAGAGTTAGCCCACAAGAATTACTTACAAAGCGAAATAAATTTAATGAGCGCAAACCAGATTTGGTTTTCAGCAATGTAACCGTAACGGGTGTTAATTCTCAACAAAAAAAGTATATAGAAAGGCTTTTTAAAAGTGATAATGCTACTTTTAACCTAGCTGATATTAAAAGAGGCTACTATAAATTAGTAGCTGACGAAACTTTTGAAACCATTTACCCAAAAATTTCTTATCAGGCAACTACTGATAGCTATAATTTTGATATTGTAGCGCAACCAAAAAAAAGTTTTAAGATAGACTTTGGGGGAAACATCTCCTCAAGGCCAATTAGTAACGTTTATTTGGGATTGCAATACAATTATTTAAATCGAAAATCTTATACATTTGGCACCAATTTCTATTCTGGCAGGTTTTATGAATCTGCACAGATAGGTGGCCGTATAGATTATCCATCTGGCTTACCGCTGTTTCTAGCTGCAGAACTTACGTACAACCACTGGAATTATTATAATACAAGCGAAATTTTTATAGAAAATCCCCATCCTACTTACATAGATCAAGCGGATAGAAAAATAGATATTAAATTAGGAATGCCTTTAAACCGCAATGCCAAAATCACTTTAAGTACCTCATTTATAAATAATAGTGATAAATACAGCCCAACAAATAATTTTGAAATTGGGGATATTTTAGACAGAACTGTTTATAATGGCTTAAGAACAAGTATAATTCTTGAGCAGAATTCATTAAACAGAAAACAATATGCCAATAGGGGTCATCAATTTTTATTGAGTGCCAATTATTCTACAGGTAAAGAGAACTTTACCCCAGGTTTTACTAATGCTGCAAATTTAATTTCAAACAACCAGTTAAGTGTTTTTAGAACATTTAGAGAATGGGGGCATGTTAAACTGAGCGATGAACATTATTTTTTCCATAGCAGAAAGTATACTTTGGGTTATTTGGTTGAAGGCGTTATTTCTAACCAGCCTTTATACTCTAATTATTATGCAACCCTATTATCTGCACCCGCATTTTATCCTTTACAAGATAGCAGATCTTTATTTTTAGAGAAATTTAGAGCAACTACTTATTTAGCAGGGGGTTTAAAAAACATATTTCAACTTAAAAAAAATTTAGAATTGCGTTTAGAAGGTTATTTATTTTTACCTTACAGAGAATTTGAAAAGGTGGGTTTACAGGGTGTAAAATATGCTAAAGCCTTTGATAATTGGCGTTATGCAGGCACTGCAGGTTTGGTTTATCATACACCTGTTGGTCCTGTAAGTTTTAGCTATAATTTATATAACGACCCCATTAAAAGAAGCGGTGTTTTATTACATTTGGGATATCTTATTTACAATAAACGATCTATAGAATGAGAAATTTTGTTTTGTCTATTTTGTTACTTTTTAGCATCAATAGTTTTGGGCAAAATGCTGATATCAATAACTTTTTAGTAAAAGAGAGTTTACTTAAGAATAGCAAGCTTGCCATTATTGCCGCAGATTCTTTGGATGTGCCTATCGAAAAAACAAACGGGATTTATACTTTTAGTGTAAGTGGGTTTACCCAAACTTTGGATTTTAATAGCGGTGTTGCTATTTTGCCCCTTCAGATTGATAAATCTACCTTTGTATATATCAAACATCAAAATGATAGTGGTACGCATAGTAAACTGTTGTATGTTTACAAAAAAGATGGTAACCTTAATCCAATAACTATAAGCCGTATATTTTTAATCATCATCCCTTTATTGATTATTATACTGGTTTTTGCGTTCAAGAAATTTATTTATATAGGCCTTATTCTCCTACTAATCTTTATTTATTTTACTTACAGTAATGGCTTAAACGTTTCTACTTTTTTCGAAACTACATTTGATTATTTGAAAAATTTGGTCTAGTTAATTGTCCCCATCTATTTACTATTATCATTAGTTGGATTTAGGATGTTCTTTTACCTCCAACGCTGGATGTAAAGTACTATCTACCATCTTTTCTATAATGAAATAGAGAAACAATGATTATAATTTTAACAAGATTTTAGAAAGGCAAACCAATACCAAAATTATACTGCATAAATCGATAACGATCTGGTGCATTGGTAATTTTGTAATTATCTTTAAATGCTCTACCGCCACTAATGAATTTACTTATCACCCATTGTTCCGATCCTTCAAATTGTGGGTCTTTAACTTTTAAACCTAAATCGAACCTAAAAACAAAAAACTGTACATCATATCTAAATCCTACACCCGTACCAATTGCAATTTGTTTACCTAATTGATCTAGTTTAAAATAAGTTTCTGGCTGAGGATTGTCTGATGAGATGTTCCAAACGTTGCCCATATCTACAAATGCTGCGCCTTTTAACTTACCGCCTAATAACTTAGCCACTAAGAGGTAACGGTATTCGAAATTGGTTTCAATACGCATTTGCCCTAATTGATCTATCCCGAAAGATGAATTTCGGGCTTCTGGACTAGTAATAACTTTTCTGTTGTAATTACCGGGACCTAAAGTTCTTGCTTGCCAAGCCCTAATACCACCAGATCCACCGGCGTAAAACAATTTCTCGAAAGGAATAGCTAATGAATTACCATAGGCATAACCAACACCAGTATTAAGCCTTGCTATAAACTGTCTATCACCGCCCAGGCTTTTGTACCATCTTACATCAACCTCTGGGCGTACATATTGGTTAAATGGTAAATTGAATATCTTTCCGTAATCGTTAAGTTTAGGATTATGCGTATCTCCAAAAATGCTTGTGGTTAGCTGCAAAAGATTTCCAGCAATATCCATATTACCTCTGAAATAGATAAATGATTTATTCGACAATAATTTGTCAGCATTTAGGGTATATGAATACTTCATGCCCAGTGTAAAATCTTTACGGCCAAGTAATCTAATATTATAGGAGTTAGCCTCGTAAATTTGCTTATTGTTATTGTATTTTACTGTATCAGTTTTATCTAAGGTATCAATCAATACACTTCCGAAACGATACTCTATGTTTAGTGGAGTAAAAGAGTGTAATTTAGATTTGGTTTCTACCCAATCGTAAGTTACCGCATTAATGAAAACTCTACGTATTGTGATATCCTTTTGCAAAGCATATAAATAACTTGAGGAGAAAGTAGTGTATGGCATTCCATTTTTTCCCATCATCGGGATGTCAATAAATGGAAGCATTAGCCGAGGAACTGTTAAACTGGCACTAACAGAAAAGTCACGCTGATAAATATCCTTAAATATAGATGTTCCTGCACCAATTCTAGATTGTAAACCACCCTTTACCTGAAACTGAAAACGCTCTGCTCCTCTAAAAAAATTATTGTTAGTGTAGGTATTACTTAGGGTAAATCCTACTGTACCGTTATTAAATGGCACTTCCCCTTCAATCCTATTGCTCATCCTTTTTTGGGGGATTAATAAAATAACCGGATTAATTTTATTACTACTGTCTTTTGCTTTTAGATATTCAATTTTAACATTTTTAAATACATTCAACTCATATAACCTATCGTAGGTTAAATTCTCCTTCCTGATGTCATACAACTCTCCTTGTTTAATAAAATCATAACGCACTATAGGAGTTCTTCTAAACCTAGAGGAAAGATCGCTAAAACGTACACCTCTAATTACCCTATTATTTCGAATAGAATCTGCAAGCAAAGCTAAGTTAGAGAAGCCATCAGAATTTTCTGCAATAATGATATTTGTGGTATCAATTTTATAAACTAGATGTGTGCCACCATCAACTGGGTTATCTATATGTAAGGCCACATTAACCTTACTGTTATTTAAATTAGAATCTGGCCAATACCTAACATAAGGGCGCTCAAAAAACTTGTAGCCATTTTGGCGCATTAACTGATAGATCTGATCACGTTCATAGGCTAATGAATCTTCATCATACTGCATACCACTGCGTAAATGTGTAAATTCAGATTTCCTGTTTAAATACAAATTTTTAACTGTATCGTCTGGTATGTTGTAAGTTATTTTATTTACGAAAAATGCTGGCCCAGGACTAGCAATAAACTTTAGTTCAGCTTTTTTATTGGCAACTTTAATTTCTGATTTTACTTTAGCCTTAAAAAAACCTTTACTTTTTAGATATTTTTCGATTTGGTTACGAGAAATTTCTACTAATGTGCTATCTAATATTGGTGGCGGCGATCCCAATTGCTGTTTAATACCTGATGTTTTGTACTTACCATCTTTAGTGTTAAATATATTATAGATGCCAACATTAATTCCTAAACCTTCTGATGGGCGGATATCTTTTTGCACATAATTGTAAGCCTGCTCTTCAAAAGCCTTATCAATACTATCAATTTCAACTTTTTTAACAATGGATTGATAGTCTTCGATATATTTTGTTGATGCACAACCTGCAACAAAAACAAGAATAAATAGTAATATTGTAAGAAATTGTACCTGTTGCTTATTGTTATACTTGTATGCTTTCAAAATCTCAAATCAGTTATATAAAATCCCTACACCAAAAAAAGTACCGCAAAGAAAGTGGAATATTTATTATTGAAGGTATAAAATCTATCACAGAATTCATAAATTCAAGCTATGAGTTACATAGCATCTATTACACCAGTCCTTACTTCTCCTTATTGCCTAAAAACATTGCAAATATAAAGTTATTTGAAGTAAACAACGCTGAATTGGAGAAGATTAGTACATTGCAAACTCCACAAGGAATTTTGGCATTGGTACATATACCAGCTAAACAGAAATTAGACTTTGATAGTTTGAAAAATTCTTTCTCTCTGGTTTTAGACGATGTACAGGACCCTGGTAATTTTGGGACCATTATACGCACTGCAGATTGGTTTGGAATTAAAAATATAATCTGCTCTGAAAACACAGTAGAAGCTTATAATCCAAAAACAGTACAATCAACAATGGGTTCTTTATGCAGAATGAACATTAGTTATGTTAAACTCGAAACATTTTTAACCGAAGCAAAACTCCCTATATATGGTGCTTTACTAGAAGGAAATAATATTTACAAGACTAAATGGGGCAACGAGGGTTTAATTTTATTGGGCAATGAGGGGCATGGCATTAATAAAGAACTAATTGCAAAAATTAGCATTCCAGTAACCATACCTCGATTTGGCGAAGCAGAATCTTTGAATGTAGCAGTATCTGCAGCTATATTTTGTAGCGAAATAAGCAGATGTGGAAAATAAAATTGAAATAATAACCAATCAGCTTTGCATACTAACTTATAATTGTTATTTTTGCAACCTTGAATTTAAAAAGGTCGAGTGGCCGAGTGGCTAGGCAGAGGTCTGCAAAACCTTGTACAGCGGTTCGAATCCGCTCTCGACCTCAAGATTAACAATAATTAAAGAAATAAAGCTCATTATCATGGCAGTTACAAGATTAAAAAGAAAAGACAGATACAATAAAAACGTTTCTCGTTTAGAAGTTAAAACTTTAAAATTAGCAACTAACCTTGAGTTAGGTAGCCGTTCTAAACAATCTAAAACAGATCAGTTAGCAAAAAACAATGCTGTTTTAGCTCAATTGACAGCTCAAGCATAGTTTTAGATATTTCTTAAAAATTTAAAAGCATCTCAGATTTATTTTGGGATGCTTTTTTATGGGCTAGATTTTCTAAATGAGCTGCCGATATTTTTTAATTGTGCACCAATCGGTATACACTTTGCATAAATATTGCTTCATCAATTGCGTTAGAGAAATTTTGCAGTTCGTCTCTCGTAAACATTAAACAAATATCATTACAAGGGGTTGATAAAATAACGATCTCAGTACCATCTGGTGCATATTCTAAATATTGATCAAAATCGATCTGGCTGGCTATTTTTGCAAATTCATCAAACTGCTCGAAAGTAAACCTCATCAGCATCCCCTTTTTCCAGATGTTAACTACTTTACAATTTACACATTGTGTAATAGTAACACTATTTCTTTGAGCGATTATTGTTTTTTTACACATAAGCTTATCGGTATCTGAATTACAAATATCTAATTATTTAGAATTAATCCAAATTAAAATAGATAATCCAATATATTTCATTTCTAAATATTTGCGTAAGCGACTACTTACCTATATATTTGTAAGCAATCACTTACGTAATATAATGAGAAGAGATGTTTTCCAGGCTATTGCCGACCCCACAAGACGAGAAATTATAAACTTATTAGCTTCCCAATCGTTAAACTTAAATGCTATTGCAGCTAATTTTGAAATGAGCAGGCCAGCAATTTCTCAGCATATAAAAATTTTAATGGAATGCGATCTTGTTGAAATTAAAAAAGATGGAAGAGAACGCTATTGCGAAGTTAAGTTTGAGAAATTAAGTGAAGTTTCTGAATGGATAGACCAATATAAAACATTTTGGACAAACAAATTGGACGATTTGGCTATTTATTTAGCAGACAATAAAACAAAAGTTAACCTAAAACCAATAAAAGATGAAAGCAGAAAAAGTAATAGTCGAAAGAACCTTTAATGCCACAGCCGATAAAGTTTGGAGCGCAATAACAGATTTAAATGAACTGAAAAGCTGGTATTTTAATTTAGAAGAATTTGAAGCAAGAGTTGGATTTAAGTTCGATTTTATGGGCGGACCAGAAGATGGAAAACAATATTTGCATTTATGTGAGGTAACTGAAGTGATAGAAGGTAAAAAAATTGCCTATAGTTGGCGATATGATAATTATCCTGGCAACTCTTTGGTTTGTTGGGAACTGATGGATAAAGGAGAACAAACTTTATTGAGAATTACACATACTGGTTTAGAAACCTTTGCTGGCATTGGTGCTGAATTTGAAAAAAATAGCTTTAACGAAGGTTGGAATTATTTTTTATATACTGCGTTAAAAGAATATTTAGAACCAGAAAATTAGAATTAGTCTTTTTTGCCCCTACTTTTGTCGCAAATGGGATTTTTATTATGCTCATAATCTGATAAATTTGATTATCAATCTTATTATCATTTTATGAGCACTTTCAAAAACGTTGATGAATACATTGCTGGGTTTCCTTTAGCAACACAAGTCATTTTAGAACAAGTTCGTTCTACTATCAAAAAAGCAGCTCCAGATGCTGAAGAGTTAATTAGCTATGCAATGCCTGCTTATAAACTCAATGGAAAAGCTTTAGTTTATTTTGCTGGTTATAAAAAACACATTGGCTTTTACGCCACTCCTACCGGCCACGAAGCTTTTGAAAATGAATTATCAGTTTACAAACAAGGCAAAGGTTCGGTACAATTTCCAATAGATAAACCTATGCCATTAGATTTGATTAAGAGAATTACCAAGTTTAGAGCTGAAGAAAACGAGAAAAAATAAAACGCTTAATGATCAAAATAACTAAACTAACCTTCCTACTTCTATTCATCTCTAAATTTTCGTTTTGCCAAAAATTAGAAACCGTCTATTTAAACGCAAAAGACACTACGAGCAACAAGTACATCGCTGTTGTACCAGAGGGAAAACCTATTCAATCTTTTATGTTTTTAATGGATGGATTTGGTGCTTCGCCACAAGGTGTTTTAATACAAACTGAATTACCAAAATATGCAGCTCAGCAGGGTATTTTAACAATTATTCCAATTCTAAAAACTGGCTCTTTATATTTTGGGGTAGATAGTGCATCCCAACAATCATTAAAAGAACAGATTGAAAGCGTAGTTGCTAAGTACAGTTTGAAAGGGAAAGATTTTTACATTGGTGGTTTTTCTATAGGAGGAAGTTGTGCTGTTAAATATGCTGAACTAGCTGTTCAAAACAATTACCCAACAAAACCAAAAGCGGTTTTTGCTGTAGATTCTCCTTTAGATTGGGAAGGTTTTTACAATGGTGCAAAAAGAGTGGTTAGGCTTTCTGATCCTGCCACTGTTAACCAAGAAGTAACTTATATGATTGATAGGATTGAGAAGGAAATGAACGGAACACCGCAATCTGCTTTAGCAAATTATTATCGCATTTCTCCCTACTCGTTTTCGGATACAACACAAAAGGCGATTAAGTATCTAATTAACACGCCAATTATGTTTATATCAGAACCAGATATACAATGGTGGTTAAAAGAAAGAGGTTATGATTTATCTTATACAAACATTGCAGATGGGGTTGCAATGATTAATGAGTTACAAAAGCTGGGAAACAGTAAAGCAGTGTTGGTAACAACGATCAATAAAGGCTATCGAAAACCGAATAACCAAAGACATCCACATTCTTGGAGCATTGCAGAACCTGCAGAAGTTGTAGGGTGGTTAGTAAAGCAATAATTTAAACCAACTCCTTACAAATCTTTTTAATCAATCCCGGGCCCTCGTAAATAAAACCAGTATACAACTGCACTAAACTTGCACCGGCTTCTATTTTGTCTTTCGCATCTTGCGGAGAATGAATACCACCAACACCAATAATCGGAAATGATTTGTTAGATTTATGAGACAAATAACGAATAACCTCTGTTGAGCGTTGCGTTAAAGGTTTACCACTTAAGCCACCCATTTCAGACTTCATGCTTTCTTCTGCATATAAGCCGTTTCTATCTATGGTGGTATTGGTGGCAATTACACCTGCAATGCCAGTTTCCTGTACAATTTCTACAATATCATCTAATTGCTCGTTGGTTAAATCTGGGGCAATTTTTAATAAAATCGGACGAGAGATATCATGTTTTAAATTGCGTTGTTGTAGTGTATTTAGCAATTCCATTAGCGGTGCTTTTTCTTGCAAAGCTCTTAATCCAGGGGTATTTGGAGAACTTACATTCACCACAAAATAATCTACTACATCAAACAAACGGTCGAAACACTTAATGTAATCACTTGTAGCATCTTCATTAGGTGTATTTTTGTTTTTGCCAATATTACCGCCAACTACAATGCTCGGATCTTTGTCTTTCAACAATCTTAAGCGCTCTGCCATTACATCAACCCCCTTGTTGTTAAATCCCATACGGTTAATGATGGCATTATCATCTTGCAAACGAAACATTCGCGGTTTATCATTACCAGGTTGTGGAAGTGGAGTTACTGTACCCACTTCTATAAAACCAAAACCAAGGTTACTTAGGGCTTCAACATATTCGCCATTTTTATCAAAACCAGCGGCTAAACCCACAGGATTTTTAAATTTAATGCCAAAAACTTCTCTTTCTAGCCCTTTAATGTTCACATCGTAACTTCCTCTAATAATGGTTTTGCCCAAAGGGAAGTAATCATTGAACCATTTTAAGCGTTTTACCACAAAGTGATGTACATTCTCTGGGTCGAACTTAAAGAAGATAGGTTTGATTAAGCGATACATGCCACGAAGATACTGAAGATATGGAAGATGTAAAAGGGAAAAGGGAAAATGTGCTTCAAAACCATCTTCCATTTTACATCTTTCATTTTACATCTCTAGTATGCTGCTGTAAACTGCTCTTGGTGATGTATATTATTTTCTAACTCATCAGCAATTACGATAGCCAGATCTTCTACAGATAAAATAGATCGACCTTCTTCATTAAAAACCGGACTAGTTTTACCTAAACGATATTTACCAGTACGACCAATGGTAATGCCTGGATGCATTTCAATTGCCGGACTAAAAAACAACCAATCTAATTCTTTCTCTTGTTTAAGCGTGTTGAAATAATCTCTAACTGCAGATGCACCTGGATAAATTTCTGCTGGAAATTGAGGGCCGTCTACCAATTGCTTACCATCAATTTGCAAAGTACCGGCGCCACCGATAAAAATGTAACGTTTAACTCCCGAAAGTTTTACCGCTTCTTGAATTGCTGTTGCACCTTTTATGGTATCATCATAAAGGTTTGGGTTTGTCCAACCGGCATTAAATGCGCTAACTACTGCATCTACTCCATTTAAGGCTTCAGCAAGTTTTTCGGTATCTAACACATCTACTTCTAGTTTAGTTAACTTATCATTGGTTTTTTCAATTTTATCAGTATTACGAGCAATGGCAATTACTTCGTGACCACGTGTTGTTAATTCTTTTACTAAATTTTGGCCTACAAATCCTGTGGCCCCTATTACTGCTATTTTCATTTTTTGAGTACTGCGATAAGCGAATTGCGTATTGAGACATTTCACTTACCTATGTTTATAAATTTGTTAATTGTAATGTTATTTGTTACAGTTTTAATCAAAAAAATTTTAGTTGAATTGATTACTGAAATCTGCTAAAGTTTGTTTGCTTAACTGCGCTATCAAAACCTTTTCGGTATCATTATATAAGTTATTTAAATGCTTATTAATATCCTTACCTACCGGACATTTAGGATTAGGTGTGTTTTTTTGATTCCCTAACAGCGAGATTTTTTTTACACTTTCGTAAACGGAAGCCAAAGTAATTTTATTGGCAGCTATTGCTAAAAATGAACCTCCATTTTTTCCCTCCTTACTTATCACAAAACCATGGTTACGTAAATTACTTAATTCCTTACGTACCAAAACAGGGTTGATATTGATGCTGCCGGCTAAATATTCTGAAGACAGCAATTCGCCATTAGCTTTATCTAGCAAGGTTAAAATATGCAAAGCGATAGCAAATCTTCCGTTGTTCATTCTGTAATTATTTTTATTACAGTACAAAAGTAGAAACTAATTTTGTATTTCCAAATTTGATGTAAAAAATAAAATTAAAGATGGCCTAAGTAAATCCATTAACCCTTATTACCTGTTTTAATTGACATCGTTTCAAAAGCAGTTGTTAATTAAACCTCCTATGAATAAATTTTTTAGAACTGTGTTTTAGCTAGGTTTACCTCTGTTTCGGCACAAAAGTTTCCTTTCCCAAGTTTCATTAACTGAATTAATGCTTCTCAGGAGCCATTTATTATT